>VFSW01000317.1_pt1 | contig 68680 bp, 58 predicted proteins | sample 5358111 | NCBI WGS metagenome assembly VFSW01 (sample SAMN11554181, study PRJNA540505) | mine drainage metagenome | isolation source: sediment from site ElyBrook_90M | place: USA: Ely Copper Mine, Vershire, VT | collected 2017
AATCGTTTTTGTATATATATATATATATGCACAAACGATTATTGGACTCACTAATTCGCTATTGGTTCATTTTTGACCAATTGATTTTGAGATATAGGCATCCAATCGGAATGAAAGTGAATTTATATTCGGTACAGGACGAGATAAAGATGTTTTATGGTAATTTGGGGGTAAAATGGGACGAATATGTTCCCACTGACGACGACACCTATCAAATATATCGTCATGTGGAATCAGAGATGGAATCTCTGTCCAAAGACGAAAGAATGATATTGTGTGTTGGAAGAGCGCTAGGATGGATGTTGCCACATTTAAAAAAAATAAGTGATGTTTATATGCATTTGTGGATACATGTAATGAGCGAACTTGTAAGTCCTGGGATGAATTTGCCCACGCAAATTGAGACGCTTATCAAGGAAACTTCGGATAGTCATCTTAAACATAAGATGTCATGGGATTGGGGTGAATGGATGTACAGTGCACACCACGGCACACAGTTGGAAGAATATTACCAACTTACGCACGCAATGATTCTTTTTGGTATGTGGTTAATACAAGGACGGCCGCCACACACTGATATCTTAAATTGGTGGAAGATTTATCAACATAAAAGGCATTCAAAAGATCCTATTGATAATGCATTGAGCGTTGGTGGATATTTTACATTCGCTATTTCATGCAATCCTTTGGATCTGGATGATCCTATGGAAATTGTTCTTGATTTTATAGATACGATTGAAACATTTGATTATATAAGGAATGGTGGTAGAAACATTTGTACGAGCAATGTTTTGAATATTGGAAGATGGTGCTGCGGGATCCATGAAGAGAAGGATCTCAATTCGAAAACAAAAATGCCGCTGGTATTTCTCAGGGAATGCAAGAAAGTAGCAATTGTTCCGTTTATTTGAATTGTCTATCTTAAGGGATCAGTCTCAATAAACATCAATTAGGAACAATCTATATTGTTGATTATTTGTTTAGTTTGTGGAATCGTTCACTAAGATTGTCGAATACCGACTTCTCACCAACCTTTTTTTGAGGAATATCAAGACGTGTAAGCAATTGAACAGCTTCCTTTTCCTTCCGATCTTCCTCGGCCTGTACTTGATTAACGTCATCTTGTCCTTGTTCCCTAAGCCTTGTTTTCGGAATCTCCAGCGGTTTCATATTTTTTTTGGTCGTTTCTATCAAGTTATTTATGTCATCTTGGTTGGAATTGGGTTGAGTGGCGAATGGATTGACTGAGCTAACCATTTTGGATGATTTGGAGTATAATTCATCATTTTGCTTCCTTATATCATCCATAATGGACGAAAGTTGATTCGGTTGTATAATGCCGTTCATATTTCTTAATATGTATGAAAAATTGCTCAGATTTGACCCGAATTTGTTTACGAATTGCGAATTCGCACATTGGACTTGAATATACTTGATTTGTTCTTGCATATTCGTATAATATGTGATTTGTGCCCTATACATCAGAACCGATGAAGCATGTGGGGTGGGATCAGTACCAATTTGAATTGCAAGTTCAAGAGATTCTTGTGATTTTAATTGATTTGTGTATAGAATTCCCTTCTCCCTTTCGATTTGTCTGGTAAGCTGTCCCAATCCAAATTTCAGCTCCGTACTGAGATCTTGTGATGATTTCTCCCTTCCTAGGATATATTCAATAAGACTCTCGTCCTCTTCCCAAGGTCCTAAGAACAGTTCAAGTAGCTTTGCCATTAAATAAAAAAACGATTTATAAATTAGAATGCTATTGGTCAATTGAATTTATATCATGATGTGATGTCGTCGTAGAGATAGTACCAGGCACTCAATGTATCTTATATTTCTATAATTGAGGCCTTTGAGCAGCATAGATCTGTAATGGTCGTAAGTTTTTTGATCCAATTGGTTGGGTTGGGCTCCATCGGGTGATAATGTGGATGGATTTTCATTATAGAAATAGTAGATCAATGCTTGTAGTAAGTTGCAAAGGTCTGGTAGTGGTGTGTCCTGCATCATTATTTGTGATGATGGAATTTAAATCTTATCATTTGATTGGTGCATTCATACCCATGACAGGTGAATCCTCAACAACTGGAAATTATTTTCATTATTCTTTGCTTGTTCCACAAAATGAATGGTTTCCGGGTTCCCAAAAGAAAATACACTGGGATTGCATCCATGATGGACCGAGACACATTATACAGACATTTTTCGAGATGTGTGAGGAATGGGAAACATATTTACGATCTTCTAGCGGAGTAAAGCTCTCACGCGGCCTTAAATGTAAGATATTGGTTGAATTTCTTGACAGGAAGCTAGTACCAGAGCAAGGAAACTTATCAATTTTAAACTTTATCTTTCCAACAACAGATACAACGGGCCCAACTCCGATAGATGTTTATCTCGAACAATCGAAAATAACAAATTTGAGTCGAAAACGAAAAAGGGCTCACCATAATCTCTCACTAGATAATCTCATGGCACCATACTATTTATATTGGAAATATCCAATGGATTTGACATATCATACTTTATTTTCACATGAAACAACGAAAAGGATATTGAGGAGGCTTTGCTTAAGTCTACTGGAACCTATACTGCGTGTATCGTTGAATCGGGACTCATTTTGGACAGAGTATGTCTCGCCCTACGAACACAAACTAACCGTTAAGATTTTGAATCAATATATACACCAACAGTATGCCCTGAACATGCATGTCATAGAATTGATAAGGGCTCACGTTTCTCCACTCTTTGTAAAATCCAAAGAATCTATGGTTCCGATATTCGAAGATCTGATTACTACATCATACCCGGACTATCTATATCCAGATGCGCTCTTGGGAATTCAAAAGTATTATGCTACAATTAAGGATTCCACATCCATTATTGGAGAAATTCCACATCGATTTACTGACTGGATCGAATCAATATACCAAGGCTTATTGGGTGTATTTTGTTGTCCTCTGTCATGTCTTTCACATGTATTCTGTTTTTACGATGGCATTCGATCACAATTTGAGAGATCTTCAACACTATTCAAGTATATTCAACTGCAAGGTCTCGGGAAATTCGAACAGGATCTCATTGTTCAAATACTCCATTCCATCTCCATTCCAGGCACTTATCTTTATCTTGATTCGGGGATCACCCAATATATCGGACAGCCTTCGCAAGCATTTCAGATGTGGTACGATGTTGCGAATACAATCGTAAATGAAAAACGGAAGACGTCTTCGTTCAGGGAGCGAATTATTCAAAATTCAATTGTTACTGTGAAGGAGCAGTTGGTGGATGGGTACCAGAATAAGTCAACGTATTCCAATGTTTTGAAGACGGTTGAGTTACCCATGTCTGTGATTCGAATATCTACAGTGTCCTCGGTGGCCGAGGAATCAATAGATCCGTACAAAACCATATTACCTCCACTGCTAGTCGATCTGAGCACAGAACAGAAAGAAGTTTATAAATTGATGAAACAAATGCAATCGTTTGAGAGGGTGGAAACCATATTTGGGATAATAATGAGATCCATTACATGGTTTGCAAACATAAGTAGGATATCTAACGCGATAGGACTCACGCAACGTCCAGAGACTCTTTTTGCTCGTCTTGTCATCAATCAACTCATAAACACTATACTAGGATTCCCTATTCTGTTTGTATCGAGCACAGAGGGGATCGACCGAATCGTGGAATCCTGTGTCAACAACGCGATTACGAATGAATGGATTAGGCTACACAAAACACAATATCCTGGGACAAATGAGATTATTCAAATCCATTCCCGAGCAGCATTGACCCTGGACATCATTGTTTGGTCATTCTGTCAGTATTTCCCTCTATTCAAGAATAATTTGGTAGAAACTCTCATGGGATCGATATTTAAAACCCATCTAAACATCGTGCAAAGCATTCGTCTATCAAGAGCAGTGTTTCTTGGACCTGAATTTTCCGATGTATCCTCGGTGTCGTTGAAAACATCGAAATTGGATCTACTAATGGCATATTATTCTTTTGAACGCGGCGATTTGCGTGGAAAGGCCCAATTCGAACCCTTTACTGGAAATGACGGGGAGGAATATGTAAATCTGAATTACATCACAATATCCGCCAAATCATTTGAAGAGTTAATGGGGGTATTTGAGCGGTTACTTTCGAACCGTAAAGATATCTCGAGGGAGAAAATAGAACTGTTCTTCTCCACCCCATCACCCAACATCCGAGCCAAAGACGTGAGGCCATTTGTGAAGAAGTCTGCTATTGATTTTATAATTGAGCGGGGAATATCAAATCGCAAAGTAATTAAGGCGGCGCTTCGAAATTGGTGCAATTCGAATGGGTTGGCTTACGAGAGAAATACAGACATGATCGAAGAGAAAATTAGGAACCTGTTTGGGACGGAATTGAAAGTATTCGACGTATTTGTCAAGGATGGGTATCCATTCCATCAATCTGCGCCTAAATATATATATAATGAAAAGATTGGCTTGCCGCTTTTTAATCTGACCAAAGGAAAGACCGGTGTCCAATGTAGAATACTTACAGATTGCTTCCAAGACTCTTATGATGATATTTTGATACAATCGATCCAATCACTTTCAAATCTTGTTAAAAAGAATGAAAGGTATGAAGTAAAGGGGATGATTGGCCACTCGCTTAAACTTATCGAGATTGAAAATACGAAATACGATGTCCCCTTTTTAAAAATCCCCTCCTCGATGACAAATTTCGGGTCTAAACTCAAAATTGAAAAAAATTTACTAACAGAAGAACAAATCATGGTATTGCCACGAGAAGGGTTCGACTCCTTCGTTAGGCTTTATTAAAACACCGTTGTTTGATTTATTGTTGACTTTGCGACAATTTGGTAATCAGAGGTGCTAGTTACTAGTACCTTGTAATCAGAGGTGCTAGTTACTAGTATCGCTATAACATCATAATCGAACATACTAGTAACTAGCTCAATGGAAAGCTGCCTTGCGACGGGATTAAGACTTAAATCACCATATTAGCAGTCAGGAAGAATAAACTTCAATTGTTGTCATTTTGACGATTTATCGCATAAATCGATGATTTTATTGTCTCTGTAATAATTCAAATCCAATACCGTATTGCAAACATAAGAAGGCACACAAATTCATTGAACCAAAACCTAATGCATTTCCATATCAGAAGGTGAAATTGTGCGCAAACTCCATAACTACGGGTTAGAACATAATTCTCAAGACATATTGGGGACACGATTAAAAACGTAATAAATCAACGGAACAAGCGCTAGCGAATCGGGTTTAAAAATAACAGCAAAATTATGATTTTTTATTTTGTTTTTTGATTCCTCGATCAATTGTGCTTCGACTCAGAATAGTTATTCACGCAATTTCAACAATTGAACCCCTTTCAAATGTTTCAGTCCTTTGTCTGTAATCTTATTACATAAAGCCAATTTCAATGATTGAATCCCTTTCAAATGTTCCAGACCTTTGTCTGTAATCTTAACACATCCAGTCAAATCCAACGATTGAATCCCATTCAAATGTTTCAGTCCTTTGTCTGTAATCTTATTACAGAAAGTCAAATTCAATGATTGAATTCCTTCCAAATGTTCCAGACCTTTGTCTGTAATCTTAACACATCCAGTCAAATCCAACAATTGAATCCCTTTCAAATGTTTCAGTCCTTTGTCTGTAATCTTATTACAGAAAGTCAAATTCAATGATTGAATTCCTTCCAAATGTTCCAGACCTTTGTCTGTAATCTTAACACATCCAGTCAAATCCAACAATTGAATCCCTTTCAAATGTTTCAGTCCTTTGTCTGTAACCCAATCGCACCAAGTCAAATAAATTGATTGAATTCCTTCCAAATGTTCCAATCCTTTAGCTGTAATCTTATTACAGGAAGTCAAATTCAACGATTGAATTCCTTTCAAATGTACAAAACCATTATCTGTAATCCTTTTACATCCACTCAAATCCAATGATTGAATTCCTTTCAAATGTTCCAAACCTATGTCTGTAATATTATTACAACCGCTCAATTTCAACGATTTAATTCCTTTCAAATGTTCAAGTTCTTCATCTACAATATCATCATAGCAAACATGAATCTTTGAAACATAAGAAAAATCGCACTTCAAGGGATTTCTTCTAAGAGAAAATCCAATTCCGGAAAGAACTGCTTTCCAAGCATATTCATGAAGGGTCCTATTTAACAGATACAAAGAGCGAAAGGAATTTCTGTCTCCCAAAATTGTCCAAATGGTTGTCCATATCTCTGGAGGAATACATACTGTAGGAATATATTTAGCACGCTTTTGATTCGCTGCATTTAATTCGATTTCTGTATTGGATCCTTCCGCTCTATATCTTACTTTCATTAAACGATTGTGATTGGGTAGAATTATTCGAAAATTTATCATGATTGGGCAATCTTTACTCAATTATAATTGGATTGATTCGCGGAGAACGACATAGTCTCATGACTAACGACATTTTAGTTATTTATTATGCAAATCGGCGGGGTTATGGTCTTGTAGTAGACCAAGTTTGGCTTCTTTGTTCTCCTCTTCTTTTCTTAAAGAATCTTCCCACATGGCTAACATTATAAACGCAAAAAACGAAATGAATACAAGCATACCCAATACCAAGTAAACGTGGAATGCCGCTGATTCGATTACAGCGCGTTCAGTGGGCGCCAATGCACCCCATGTGTGGCACTGCTCCGTAAAATTGACGTTAATATACTTTGAAAATGATTCAGATGTTTCTTGGTAAATATAGCCAACTCTTCCAAAAAAGATGGATACGCCCAATTGTCGCAACAACTCTAACACATAAACTGTTGTAAGTGATAATATCATCGTTTGACATTTGAATTGGGACGATTTCCGAGACCATAGAATAACTCGATCAATATCCATATTCAATGTATGGACTATGGTAGTGTAGATTCCTACAGCACACGAAATCATTGCTAGAAGCAACAGTGCCCTGACACCAGCGCGAAAACATCCAATGGGTCTAGGAAATACCTCACCACCATTCATGAAAATTAACTACTTTCGATTGGATACAATAGTTACCAATCACAAGAAACTTTGGAAAATTTCCATGTTAAGACGATTGGTTTAAATTTCAAAAAAACGATTGGCTATAAATTCAAGTTCTTTTTTTCTGAAATTTCACAAAATTCATATTGCAAACTTTCGGCGTTATGGAGAATTCTGCTAATGTTTCGCGAGCTTTGCTTTTGATCGGAACATTTCAAAAGAAAATGACGCTAGAGACGATGGTCGAAATTCGAGGATATAACAATACCTGGGTCACGTCGGGGGATAAGGCTAAACTTGCAGAGGACTGGAAAGTGACAGGCCTATACAGGCACTCGATTGCAGCATACTATAACTCGCTTGATGAGGAACGAAAAAAACTATTAGTTTCGTTTATCGCGGGGGATTCCAAAAATTTGGAGAAACTGTGTGGTGAGGTAATGGAAAGACTCATGGCTCTCGAGTTCAATCTTACAGGCCGGGATTTGGCCAAATTATTCTCCGATACAGACGATGCCTCTCCTGTCTCCCAATGGGGTAAAAAGTGGTATCAAAGTCATCTAAACATATTTTTATTCTACGATACACTGGACCCCAATAACAAAGGAAGATATTGGAAATTCCTTATTAGCAATTGCAAAGGATAATTTGATTTCAAATGGGATCAAATAAATTGATTTACTGATTCGAATATCATTCTTGGGTTTCTAACGTGGTCAGAACTTGTATAAACTGAACATAATCCACATTGTTCTTTCCTTCGTATATGCTTCGCACAATATCCAATGAATACCCGGCTGATGGAGCCAGCTGATTGTCACGATCTACCATTGTTTCATCTTGATGGGTGAAATAATACTTGTTTCCAGATCCCAGGAAAAGCCAGTAACAGAGAACTGCATTTGTCATGTTGGTGAATTTCCTCATGATCAATTTATGTGTTTTCACAAATAGATTTGCCGAACCTTGACTCCAATCGCCTTGCAATGTTTTGAGGAATATTCCACCCCAAAGGACATTTCCATAGTATTCTGCCAATCCAGCAAATTCAATATACAATTGACATTGTCCGATAAATTCCTCGGTAACACGTTCCATGGACTGGAGCTTTGTTGCAAGTTCTGCGCCTTGTTTGGCTGTGTTGACCATGACGATTTGATCAATCGGCCTCAATCGCGCTTGGAGAAGTCGTCTCAGATCAGAATACGATCCAATCTGCGCTACCCTGGGGTTCGGTTTGGCCGATCTCTTTTTGCTCTTCAGCAATTCTGCAAAATCGGATTTTCGTTTCTTGCTCGATTCGCTTACTAACGACATATTGGAGGAATCGGAAAGACTAGAATCTAATCCCCTTGGTGACGGGCCAGAGTTCACCTGTGTCAGAATGATTGGTGTGATGGTCCGTGGTATTACAATTCTTGGCATGATAACAGTTGGTGTGACAATAGGCGGTGTTTGGGAAATGAGTTCGGTTTGAAAGAGAATTTCTCCAGACGTGTTGGATGCAAAGCGTGGCGTTTCGATTGGGGTGTAATTCGCATCTGATGTATCAACATTTTCTCCCGATCGATGAACTTCCACTTCTGCAGGTAAGCGACTGCCTTCGATTGGAGAAGGATAATCCACATTACAATTTCCCACGGTTGGCAGATCTTGCTCAACGGGCTCGGAAATACCCTCGGAATTGACATTCTCGTTTGGAAGAATAATATTGGTAGATTGTTGCTGATGAATTTCCTTTTCGCGTTCTACAATGTTGTCGAGACGCATGGAATCAATACGTTCTTGTTGCAGACTTCCTTGTGGTACCAATTCGCGAAATGCAACATCATCTAAGAATCGAAGAGTCGATTTGATCATCGGAACAAGAATCGTGTTTGAGTCGACTACGTTCTGCATTCTCACAAAGCATACCACGTACTTCACATCGACTTCAGACGAATTTCTCGGATCCAATTCGCATGTGTATGCATCCCGTCCAATTGATATCAAAGCCTTCAAGTGTTTGCTCATCTGCACAACTCTACCAAGCTCGGATTCAGAAAGCGCACCAAGTTCTTCAAGCATTTGCTCCTTGGTCATCTTTGAAGTAAGGTACCAATCAAAAAATTCAAATTTTGCCGCGAATCGGTAAATTTTTGATTGGTAGATTGGATCCAATCGGGTTATTGGATGTTGTCCAATAGAATCTCGAGAAGGAAATCCGATGTCTGTTTAATTGGTTGAATTCCGCCAATCAATTTGCAACAAATTGTAACGTTTTGTAACGGTTCAAGTATCCAATCCCAATGTTTCCCGGGTAAATTCGAAGCGAAAGCATTTGATTGGACAACATCAACAACAAGAGTGTTGTCCAATCAGGATAGCGAGCAGGGCTAGAAGATAGTTTATTTAGATTTATCCTCTGTATCCGATATATTTGGACAAATGTGTTCCCCATTCTCATTCTGTGGCAAATGGCTTATTGGCTCCCATCTTAAAACCGTGAATGGGAAACTTGGATCATGTATCGGTTGAAATTTTATCAACGTTATACACCCAACATGACCATCAGCACAGTAAATACCCATATTACCCGTAAATTCTGGAGTGGTAAAATTGGAAAGTATCATAACAGGGTTGTTATATCGACCAATCCAATGTTCATTTTTTTATCTTGAAAATACAATTATCTTTACAGTGCAAAGGAAGATAATAAGTATAATGTTTGCCCAATATATACGGATTGAATACTATAATAGGAATTGGTGATGTACTTGGGAAACACAATACCATATCCCCTATTAATGAATCAAATTCATCGTCTTTAAGTTCAAATATTTGTATACCGGCACGGGAAAAATACATGTACTTATCCTTTGAATACCTAACCAATATATACTCATTGAAGGGGTTCTTTGCTATTTTGCATTTCGAAATAAATTTAGGGTATCATCTATCACACATTTGATCCGTATGATGATATATGGTTCGAGACCCGGGTTGAATCTGAATGTAACGAGCTTCGACTTGAAATTAATCGAGATTTCAATATCAAACCCTATAACAAATACAATGTTGTCCTCGCATTGCATTGATTGGATGGAATATACGATGTGATTTCGTCGTTTTCGAGTTCAAATAGTAGAGGAGCATCGTCAAAAAAAATGTATTTGGATTTTGACACTCTAAGCAAGCATCTCCGTTCCAACCTACAACGCTTTTAGATGTAGCACATATCTGATATGAATAATATTTTCAAAATTCATGTTATTATCTTTGTGACTAAATGTGATAGTATTTGTATGTGTATTAATGGTAATAGTATTATTTCTTCCCACGGCAAATTGTATGAGTTCATCCGGATATGGCATGATTGGGTGGAATTTTAGAATAAAATCGACCAATCACGCCAAATAGTCATAGACCCGAAAATGAAGTGTGAAGACTAAAATCAATAAAGAATAAACACCGATATCCGTTTATGGGGATCAATCATTTTCGCGATGTACTTCATCGACTTTAAACAATGGTTTGTCTTTAAAGATCAAATGGTATAACCCATCATCTGATTCAAATGTAGATTCACATCTTGTTATGCAACGGTCACACATATAAGCAGATGCTATAGGACAGTAATCTTCAGGCTCTTCTGTCACGCTGTCATCCTCGTCGTCAAATGTACCTATTAGACAATTAAATCGTCTACTACACTCCGAATTTTGGCAACAATCACCCCCACAACCGACACAAATAGCCGTTGCGTATCCATCTTTGTCAATTTGATATTTATCACTCATCTCTTTATATGTCAATACAGAACGAATTGTAACTTTATCTCCCTCAAATTCAAAATTATCGGGTTGGTCGCTTATGTTCTTTTCCTTCTTCGTCATTTTCATCCTCTTTAACTTCTTTGACATGATTGGTTAATTATACTGACCAATGACGGCAGATTATCATCTCGTGTTTGTACCGATTGCAATATTCTTTGCAATTGGATATGTATTAAAGCCATTTACATATTATGCTCCTCTGATATCACTCAGTATAACCGGGATTATTTGTATTACATACATTATAAAATCAATTATAAATGAGCCTGTGGTGGAACAATTTGAAGAAAGGAAGACGAACCATAAAAGATTGGAGGAAATTAGGAGAAAATATAATATCGATAACAAAACGTTTGAACTTATACGAGAATTAAAAGATTGGATCTGTCCAATCATAATTTTTTGAATCATCTCCGACATAATTGACTCAATAACAAAATAAACAGATTTTAATCATCCATTTGTGGAATATCGATCTTCCCTTGGCTCTGATCATGCATTTCAACGACGGGTTCTTGGATCGAGTTCTTACTTGGCACAATATCAATTGCGATCGATTGTGTCATCAGGGTCTTGCGTTCCTCTGGTGTGAACAATGGAGAGATTTCAGGAAGTGTGAATGGCAACATGTCGTAATTCACAAGTTGTTTGCATTGCGTTTGTCCCCACACATGTTTGTATCCTTTGAATCCCAATTTTGCCATTTTCTCTTCAATCATTCCTACCAACTTCTTGTTGTATCCCTCGATTGCTGAATTGTGCCAGCTACTGTAAATACTCTTCGGGTTTGCATTGAAAAACTCACCGAATATAAGCAAGTAGAACAATTCATTTGTTGTTACAACTTTGAGGTAGTTCTCAAGGAAGAACTTCTTGTATGCTGGATTCTTATACCAGACTGTTTCGGAATTGGTTGCTTTTGTTTGAGGATTTGTCTCGTTGGATTCTTGATCGGTTTTTTGAGTGGTATCGGATTTGGGAGTATTGTTGTTTGAAGTTTGACCCCATCTAACGAATTCATGACATTTATCAATGAAATTCATATTCTGTACGAATATGTGAAAAGCAGTTAATGGGATGTCACTGCCGAAAATCTTCTTGTTGAATTCAGACAAAATTGATACAGCTGTGTCGACATCCTTTGTTGCTGCAATATGTTGCTGTCCATGATCATAGGAGGGTGCTCTAGTTAGTATTGCTGAAACCATTGCGCCTTCGTTCATCATAAATTGAATTACGGAATCCTTAGTAACGCTGGAGGTCTCATATTCTGGAATAAATCTCACCAAGCTTTTAGATGTGTTCAAAGGATTGGTAAGCGACAACTTCTTCTTAAATTCGTCCAAATTTGAGATGGCGTCCAATTGAGGTGGATTGGTGAAGTTTAAGTTTGAAAACTTGGATTCTTTCCCCTCGCTGATGTTTGAAAGGATATAGCGATCGACAAGCAAATGCAACATTACCTTGGTAGCAAAATCCTTGGATAAAAGCAATCCGTAATTTTGCAGGCAACCAAACCAATTTCCAAAGACCTTTGAAAAGGCAGCATCGAAAGAGATAGTTGGACGAATAATATCAATATCCTTCTCTTCCTCACCGGTGTTGGTTCTTTCATCTTGATCCATTGCCTCTGGACTTCTGTTTTTCACATCGTCGCTGCTTCTTGATGCAATAAAAACACGATCGATGGCATAAGTTTGTTCCAATGCTCCACACCAATCTCTGTTGCACACCGGCCAATCTGATCTGGTGTCGCCCACAGAAGCGTCAACATATTGGGAAGTTTCTTTGTTAAATTCAGGCACGTTGACCAAAACCACGATATCCTTTGCAATATCTTCGTCATCTTCATGGATTTGCTCGGTATTTGAAATCATCACAACTAGCTTATTGTTGGTGGGTCTCATCTGAACGATTGCTTCCTTTTGCTCCTTGCTAAGCGTGACATTTTTCTCTTCTGGCAATGGTCGTTTGTATTGAGTATTTTTGATAAACATCTTTGGGAAATTCTTGTCGTACTTTCCATTAGGCCCCCATTTGAGCAATTCCACCAATCCGGGCACATATTCGCGCTTCATCTCGGTGTCCTCACGTTTGGTATAGCGAACAAACCGAGTATTGATTGACGAAACCAATATAGCTTCAGGCGCCGAGTATCGCATTGGAATTAGATTCTGAAGGCGCAAGGTGTGACGAACAGCTGCTTCAAAAACATGTTGGGTACGTCTAGCTTGAAGAGAGTTACCCATAACTTCGGAAATGCTTAGGAATTCAAATTCTACCGCGGGCATATCTTCAACCTGTGCAGATCCAAATTTGAGATATCGCGCTCCTGTTTTCGCCTTTTCGAAAAAAACGTTTGAAAGCTGGAGAACCATTCCTTGTTGAATTTGATCATTGGTAGTTCCGTTGATTGCCTTTCCAGCAAGCACTAAAATGTCGCCCTCGTGAACTGTAGCTTTTTCATTGTCAAGTTCGCAAACCTCCTTATTATCCAATGTTTCATAGACTGGAATAAAAACAACGGGGACACCATTTTGGATCAAGAATTGTTCTTTGTTTTCATGTTTGAATTCTTCCCAAGCCACATTATTTTTTGCCTGATCGACCATGAGTGTGCCCTTCAACTTCGGATCTTTGCATTTCGCCAATGCATCTTCAATTGTTTTTTTCTCTTCTTCGAGTTTTAACTTGGTGGCCTCAGTAATGGCCGCGAGTCTTTCCCTTTCGGCTGTCAATGCCTTGAAGGTTGCGTCCATGTTGACAGATATGGTAAGTCTTTGAGGGGTATAACTAACCTTGTCTTTCTCTTGTTTTTCATGTTCATATGCCATCAAGGTGCAATAAAGAATCGGTAATCCGGGTTTCTTCTTGTTCATTCCAGAAAATACGGTTGCGTTGGCAGCATTACCTCCAGATTGTTCTACCAGTCCCTTGACTACCTCAGGACTCATGCTCTCGACTTCCTTGAGTCTCTTGGCCTTTTCCTTTTGCAAATCTTCACCTCGCACGCGCTTTTGGTTCATTCGTGATTCGTGTAAATTGGATGATTGGTGCAAACCTTATATACCACAACACCTATTCTGATTGGCTGATTTTCTTCCAAGTTTAATTCTGATTGGTCGGAGTATTTGGACCAATTGAGATTTAAAGAGGTAGCGACATCAAATTTTTGAAATGACAGAACACACAATACCAGTAATTCTGCCGCACGTAAATATAAGATCGATTACTGGGATGTCAGTGCATGACATCCAAATGATGTACCAGCGATGTAGTATGTTCCATCCAATGTGGATAGTTGTAGCTGTGGGAAGTTATACGCGAAGGGAATATTTTGCCATGTTCAGCGGAGTTAGCAACAGAATGTGCCAAACCGGCAATTCACGAAGAATACATTTTACTGTTCAAGATCCAAAGGTCGGATACGTTTTTTTTCATTCCACATCATATAACGAATATCTTAGTCGACATCCTGATGTTAACAACGTCACAGATGAACATCTGGAAGCGGTGTTCCGTCTTATAGAAGGATTGACAGTTCCCTTTAAAATCTTTCTTTTTGAATATGACAGAACCATCGTTATGAATGGCAATAACAATGAATCTTGATTTAATAAACATGTTAATCTTATCAACAATCTACTACATCCATATATTACATAGATCCCGACTTATGATCCAATTCTGACTATTTCCATATTTAGAGGTGAGTGGGGATTGGAGAGTAATATGCTAAAAAAAGAATCTGATTGGCTACTTGTCCCTTTATATACTGAGAACTAATTCCAACCATTCTGCAAATGCAAAATTTCACAAAAACACAAATCAATGGCAAAGACGCAAAGGAAGTTGCACTCATGTTTGAAAAACTTTCCTTAAGACATCCAATGTGGATTTTGGTTATTGTTGGGGATTATTCCGAATCAGACATAAATAAGATGATAGATTTAACAACAAAAGACACGGAGAGAACAAATGTTTGTTACATAACAAGATATCTTATTCATAATGACGTGCCAAAAGAAACCGTGAACTATCAACATTACAAAGACTACGAAAAAAAAACATAAGACCCCGTTATCCCAAAGAAGACATTATCCAAGCGGTATTCGATTCTGTTAAGGATACAAAAGCATCAACACAAATCTTGGTGATTGAATTCGATAAGGTATTTGTAGAGGTTTCATTGGGATGTTTGGAAGAAATTAAATTACTCAATTTATTCCACCTTATTAACCGCGTTGTATTTCTTTCTGCTCGGAATGAGGCGGCACAAGATTGACACCTTGAACAATCGGGTTTTGGGTCACTGATGTCATCCTTATGTGATTGGTATACATCTCGTTGATTATACCCACAAGATCATCTCCAACCTCCATATTTTTGTCTTTACGCATTAGACACCAATCACGAAGCGAAGTTGAAATTGCAGTAATTGCTTCCTGCTCTTGAACTATGTTCAATTTTGAATCCAAATCAATCAAGATGGACTTATCATGTGTAGCAAAGAACGCTCCAACAAGACACATTGCTTCATACATAGGAGACACGCTTGCTATACTAGAATATGAGAATTCGTTGTAAATATCTCTGATAGGGGCATCTGTTAGCATTAGATGTGTTGCTGAGCTAAATCCAAGGGACATGATTACAAAAACACCCTTGTCATAAAAATAAGAGGTATACGCCATTATTATCAATCGTTTGATCCTGATCCTAGTAGTACTCCACCATGTACACGGTGCAATATATATATCCTTTAGCATCCAATCAGTCATCGGCATTGAGGGGAATTCCTTCTTTTTGCAATATTTTTTAAATTCGCTTGGATTGAATTGCTGCATCCATGTCATTGTGGGCACGATCATACTTCTTTCGATTCTTTCATCAAAAAATGCAAACCAACTCTCTGGATCGTTCAACTTTAAAAGATCCATAACTACCAAAACGACAACAAATATCATGATATTCTGAGTTTGGAACAATCCCAGAACAATAAACAACGCATTGATACCAATAGGCCAAAAACGCCGAAATATTGGATTGGCGGTGAGCCGAGTGTACTTTGGTGCTGCGCTTACAATTGACATCTTTCTATTGGTCGCCTGCTTTACCAGTAGAATTTACAGTATAAAAAACACCAGTGAATTCGTCAACATGGTATACTCCAAAATACAAATCATCGAATTTTTCTTGGAATATTCAATCAATCCAAATGAAAATTTTGCCTGGACCAAAGACTTGAAATCAGTAGCGGAAAAATTGACTCAATTCGAATTAAAGAACGAAATGCCGAAAAGTTTGCCGGGTATACAGTTCGTAATGCGTGCCACGGGAACATTTATGCACAAATTCTACATTCCCATGCTAAAGAAGCATCTCCACGGATACCACCAATCGCCAAGCAAACCATTGCCTGGACGGGAACTTGAATTTGCACTGTTTAGAGCAAAAACTGAATTTGAGTCACAAATTGGGGTTGTTCCAATGGGGGAAGGATACTCACATCAACTTTATATGGTATCCGTATGGGAAAGTCAGGAAATGGCTACTGTCGTTGGACTTCTCAGACGCTGGTTCAACCTGGCACTCCGGCTCCATTACGTCTTATCATACTACTCGTCAGCACGAGGGTTCATCCATTCAAACAAATTACTTGCTCCATCACTCTATTGTGAAGAAATCATACCCTACATTGTACTCTGGGCAGAGTATTTACTGGGATCGTTCTTCCCATGCAAACCAAAGCATAACAGCCGTGTCGCAATTGATACTGGAACAAGTTTTTTGTTCCATGCGTGTATCCGCGCTGATTTTGATCGGTTGAGATTGCATCAAAATGGATACGTCTCCTGGAACCCATTTAATGAATCAAAAGACTTCCCTCCACTATATTTAAAAATTCAAGACCTCATGAAATCCAGACAACCGTGGAAGGATAGTATTGACTACAAAGCGATTGCGTTTCAGATTACCAAGGCTCACGTCAGAAAACTCGACATTAGAGGATGTTATATGTTCCTTCGCGATCTTTATGCCCTTGGATCCAATCGCATTGGAACTCTTTTCAATGCTTGTATTATCGAATACATTGGGGAGGTCGTCCACCAGAATGCAACTACAAAAAAGAATTATAACGTCTTCAATGACTCGACTTTGAATACATATAAAGAATTTGCCCGACAAGTTGGTGATCTCCTACAGTCAGATGCAGTCATTTCAATTTGGAATGCATTGAATCTCTACGTTACCGTGCGTCACTCATGGCCTGAGAAACTCATTGGAAAGTTAACCCAATTCGCAAATCAGCTTATTCTCGATCCGGCATTTGTATATTGTGTAGTAAAGGAGTTATACACATCATACAGACACGTGCTTTACACACAAGATCCAGAAACCAAGAATCGAATTCCAAATGTCGATCTTTTCAGATACATTGGCGATATATATGTATTTATTGCACTGGTAGGTGGATTTAAAGCACGTATCGCAGTTGTGGGACTTCTTAAATTCTTCATTGCTGATCTTGAAGCCACTACCAAAGCTTCCGTTGTGCCATCTCCAGAAGAGAAGTTGCGTATTGAGCGAGCGCTTACATATGATACAAATGTTTTGCAATTTAATTATATATCATATGAAGGCGCGCCTACCGAGCTTGATTACTACCTCCACGACTCAATTACGAAAATCGAATTGGTTGGTGCAGTAGACGGCTCCTTGGTTCTCGAGAATTGTCTGCATTTGAAAGAACACATCGATACAAATAAATAATTTTTACGGTTTCAAGCGTTATGCACCATATCTCGAATTAATAACAATAATAGTGGCCAGGTGTCGAGTAGCTATTGGTCGCTTTTCGTCCAATCCGGAATTAGTGAGTCCAATAATCGTTTGTGTATATATATATATATATACACAAACGATTATTGGACTCACTAATTCACTATTGGATAAAATCTAGCCAATTGCAAATGAGCTCTAGGGTAGCCAATTAAAGCACTACGTGATTTAAATAACTAAAATGAGGGATCTACACTCGGGCTCGTATTTGTGGGGAAATGGATAAGATGTTTTTATTTTTCTTATCATGGTTATCGCTTACGCTTGAGTGCAGCCTTCATAGCGTCGGAGAGGACGACTTGAGGGGGTTGGGTATGTGTATTGGAATTTAAATTTGTCGCGGTATTCCGATTTAGGAGTGCCGGTTCAATGATTGGTCTCGATGATAATGTGACAGGTGTGGTAGTTGTATTGGGATTATTGGTGGGAATGATATTGGAAGGAATGTCCAAATTATCATCATCATTTTCAACTACCCGAGTACGTTTGTGAGACGGAGTTTCGTCTCTATTTCTATTCGAATTAAATGTGATGTGGCGATCTTTAGTGGACTCGTTTTTGACCAGCAAATCTTCCTTGACAAAGGATGGAAGGACTTTAAACCAATAATACACGCTTGGTAATTTTTCGAATTGTTTGATTAATGGAATACCCGTTCCTTGCGTATATTGTAACCACATGCATATACATTCTTCGACGGATCCCCAATAAAGTTCGTTTTTATATACCACTCCATATTGCATGGACGACATACGATATATAAAAGGGATTCTGTCGGATAGCTGTCGTATATTCATATCATCGGTTAGAAGCTGCTCTGGTCCTATCACAAACCAATGGATAAATCCTTCGTAAAACATTTGCGATGTAATAACTTTGTGCATGAGAACGAGTTTGAAGTGCTCAGTTATATTGGTATCGCTGAAAAAACGATCAAAGGCGTTGGAATCGTTAATGTTGAACATCTCGATCGTATCGAGCACCTTTAGATTAAATTCACGCATTGAATCTCTCGTGCGTAGTGGCTTATAGAGATGCAAATTGAATTGTTCAACATAGTATTGCTTTGGATTCTCGTATATCTTTTTGTAGATAAACACATTTCTTGTACCGGGGAAACTTGATAATGTCATAAGTACTCGCATCACAAGAATGGTTTCGAAGGTGTCAGGACTCCAGGTTTCCAAGTAGGTCTTCAGCATTCGATTCAATTCATCGGGTTTTTCATAAGATACATTTAATCTGTGTTGCGATACAGTGAAATTCGGAAAGAGAAAGGTAGGATGCAGCATGGTCATGACGTAAATGTATATCTCCAGTGATCCCCGTAATATGTACATTGATGGTTGTTGGGTGCAAGTGAATAGGCAGAACCGAGCAAGCCCTGCCATCCTTAGGAATATGGTCCTGGTTACTTGCTCGGCTTCAATTCCTGACATCATTCCCGGTCCGTCGAGGAGATTCATCATTTCACTTGCGAATTTATCCATGTCAAATGTCTGTTCTGGGTCGTACATCAATTCATCTTCGTTGTATCGATAAAAAAGGCGGAGAAACATTGGCCAAATTACATCAACTGCAATAGAATGGTATGATGGTGTATCTATCAGTGTCATTTCCTCGTTAATGATATCTAGATCCTTGGGGATAATCGTAGACGATGAAAATTTGATATCGCGTTTTCCATAGTATCTGACGGTAGAGAACACTGTTGAATCTCTGTTCAGAGAGAGTTTATAGTAGTTGTTTACGAGGAAATCCGTCCATTGAAATAACGTATCGAAACATGTATTGTGGTCGAGACGACTAATAAGTAATTTCATTGTTTGTCTGTATCTCTTAAAATGGTCCATGATGGCAATTTGGCATCTTTCCACTGTTTTGTCGGTCTCTTTCGGAACAAATTGATACAAATCTAGCAAGCGCGTGTCCATTCTCGACGGGTTTGGTAGCCAATAGAATTGAGGGCTCCTCCAAGGCCAAAAAAACTTTTACACAATTGAATTTGACTCCTTGCAGTGATTGACTCGCAGTGATTTGAATTTGATATGAGGTAGGGAGGCGAATATCTCATTATAGTTCCAAGCAGCAAGCACGTGGGTCTTCCAAACAGAAAAAACCGCGTCCGCGAAATATCATACGAGAAGAAGATGTTGACGATGTTGGAAGAATGGAAACTCGTGATTTTGAAAATATAAGAGGCGACGAACCGCCTTCAAAAAGACAATATCGCGAGGAAGACGATTTGGTATCCAGACGACTCCCCTCGTTAATCGAGGAGGATCGGAGACTTGTCAATGGATTCAGTAATGATTGTCCTATTTGCTTTCACAATATTCCGTTCAATATGGCACTTAAGGATCCAAAAACTGGTAATGATATCATTAAGAAGGCGGAATACGGATTGCCAATTGAACAGGAAGTGATGATGGAATGGGAAGAAACTGCCCAAAAGGCAATTGATATAGAAGGAACAATGAGCGTTAGCACACCCATCCAACTTGCAGCCCAAATCAATGAATATTTCCAAAAACTGAATACTCGAATTACCGAACATGGTAACAAGATAAAATACAAGGAAATCAGTGCCAAAAAGGTAAAGGATCACTTCATGGGGGTATGTAAGCAAACAGAGCAATCTATTATAAACAGTGATCTTATGCAACTCAATAAGATCACAAATGATATGTACAACTCCGAGTCAACATGCTGGCAAAGTCTGACAAGAAAAACAGCCAAGAACAAGCAAGAGCTCAAGTTTAACGAACGCCACTTGGGGACGTGGGCAAAGCTGTTGACCATAAAGCACCGTACTCTGAATATGAAGATCGGCTACATGGGTAGAATGGGTGGTGGCAGCGAGATCGGTGAGAATCGCTTTCTTGAATAATAACAATAAACAACGCAAGATCCCTTCAATATGCTGCGCTCTTATTTGTTGCGCCAAAATCAAACTTATCCCCAATCGCCTAAAGTCGTGCAGTATCCAATAAGAATCAAGCGGGTTGAAAATTGCCACCAATTAAAGTAACACAGTTCAATAGGAGTGAATCATGACCAGCATTGAAATGGCTACGATGCAGATGAAGACCCATACGGTCAGAGGTAGATATCAAATGCTTGATGCCACCAGAGTCAGTCAGGCACCGGCTCTTAATGTGAATGCAAAGGAAGGTGTTATTTTGGTGGCGCCAAGAGCTTACGGAAGCAATCCTATACCATACAAAAAAATGGGTGAAGACAGTACTCAATATATATTTGCGCTCGAAGAGTATTCGATGAACGAAGCGGCTGTAAACGCAAAGAAATTTTATGACAGTGCGACAGATGCTGATAAGGCAATCATTGATAAATTTGTAGCCGAAGTACTCGTTGGTGAAGTTGATCTATATGGAAAGAATAAGGTTGGAAGTAGAATAGAGTACAGTAAGCATGAAATTTGGTGGCTATTTCAAAACAATTTGACCATGTTTAAAACATGTAAAGAAATTGGTGTTTGTGAGCAAACTTCTGGAATCATATCCAACCAATCCTGGTCACGCCACAGACTTGACATCTTTAAGGACAATGATGATAGATTTGGAGTTTCAAATCCAAGTAAAAAGGCTAGATTAGAATACGATCAGAAGAGTAATCAATTTTCTACGTCTTCCACTGTTAAAAATATCCTCGTTGCTGGTCACGCTATCATGAACTGTCCCGTTTATCAAAACAATGTTGAGCCGAATATGCATGATTCAGATGTCATTGTACCCAAGAATGAACAAGACAACATGTATTGGCCCGGCCTTCCCAAATCCAAGCACCGAGTTGATGATTTTGGACATCGATTGTTTACTGGCGGTTGTCTCACTGCATACTACATCCAACCATTGGATGAAAAGAAGGCACCTTATCGCATGGTTCTTTGCGAGAACTATTATGGCCAGCTTTTTGCTTGTAATGGAAGTCATCGCTACGAAAATTACAGGCCGATCGGTCGAGTAATGGAAATTTTATCCACCAAACTCCCACCAAATCCAACAAAAAAACTTCACATCCTAAAGTATGATCCCGATCAATACAGGGACGATGTCGCGTTGATTTATGATGAGAAGCTCAAGAATACAATCCCAATTGGTGTTATGATATCCAATCGACCTATCAGCATGGGTGGGGTGGACCATATGGAACGAGCCAATTAAAATGTTCTAACACAATAAAAAAAAATCCAATCAGAAAAGCCTCTGAATCATAACAATGAATATTCTCCTTGGAACAACCAGACCATATGTTCAACCCGAGAAGCATCTTATCCCGGTCCAGTCCACTGCGCCTATACTTGGAGGTGCTAATATTGACAAATTTTATTGGGATTTTCTAAGACAAAAGAAATCTAAATCTATTGGTTCTTGGGATGATAAACATATCATTTTTACCACGGGAGATCCTGTGATTTGTAAAGATGGTATCAATCTTGACAAAACTAACCCTCTTGTGTTTACCATTCTCAACAACGAAGATTTGGATATGTATCCAACGCCCGGTGACTACTATAAGAGTCATTCAATGTATGGGGTAGCCAACCAATATTGGAATGGAATGGGTCAACTGGAGCAAACCCCAGTTATCGGCGGGGATTTTCAATTGACAAGAGGATATATTGGGAGCACAGCAAGCAAACATGATGAAATTTGTTGTGTAATTGATGTCAGATACAGTGATACCGACAAGGAGGGATGGAAGCATCTTATTAAAACCAACAGCTGGGAAAAGGATGGGAAAATGCCAATTGGTAGAATTGGGTTTGGATTTGTTTCATGGAATGATGTTCTTCAATGTTTGAAAGAGCGACAGATCTCAAAAACTGCAGTTGAAGAGTTTAAAGATCTGATTGCGAAATTAACACTTAAATATCTTGGTGGTGGGGATCATATTATATTGGGGAAGGCAATGAAGGATAAAAATAAGGATTTTGAAACTTATATCCAAAAGGGAACAGAACGGGATGATTGGTTTGCATACCTTTATCAGACATATGAAAAAAAAGTTTCGGCGCTGCTTGAAGACGACCTCAGAACAGTGTTATTTCTCCCAGTCGATCAAACAATGATCAAAATGATATGTGAAGGAAACATTGGGAAAATTGAAAAAAGTAGTACATTTATCGCCTTGAAAAATAATGTTATTTCAACCCGTGGACAACATGTGGAGGAGATATTTGACCCCGATGCTATGAAGTTTAGACTCACGTATTTGGTTCCAGCAAGAAATCGCATGGTAATGACGTTCCGCAAATGGGTCCAAGCAAAATTGATCCATGATGCAACTTACGGATCACATCCATCAGCACTCTTCTTGACTTAACTGCATCAACTCGATCAAAATTAAACGTATTACACGTTATATTTTTAATTCCCGTCGTTTATTCGATTAATATTCGCTTAACATTCCAATCCAATAGAATTTATCCATTCGACAATGGGTGCTATGGATGTGGCACTGCGTTTTTGGAATGCTGCTTGGGATTGTGCATACTGTGGAGCAAAAACTTCATATTTGAAATCTATTTTCGGCAACGAATGTACCCACATCCACCCCTTACTGCCTGTACACGAAAACGGAAAAAATATTCATCCATGCTGCCAAAATCCAACTTGGAGGGGATGCGTGAAGTCCGATCATGTTAAACATCGTAGGGATATAGAAATTAGTGTGCCCATATTTGTGGTCCAAAATCTAACTCATGACATTATCGAATCCCGTATTATAGATAAGAATGAAGTACTCAATCCGAGTACAAAAGACCTGGACGAGATCAAAAGCACTATTACAATAAAATCAAGGGACTGATAGATGTCAATGATGTAGATCTACCAATGGGACGATATGTACAATTCTATTCATACCAAAAATATCTCCACAAATTGTTAAGTTTTCATTCTAAGAAAAAAAAAACCCGATAAAATTTCAAAATGGGCTACCCTCTTCTTGCAGCTTACTATAGCTTGGGTGGCTATATCACCGGTGCATTTGGTGGGTTTTGGTTGGCATTGCTTATAAATTTCCTGTGGACTTGGTTTTTGAAACTTTTTATATATCAATGGGGTCTTGATCTTCCCACCCCCTCGGCCGATCCTCCAAACATCAACCAGCTTCTTGATCTCGCATATCCAGCATTATGGGTGCTATTCTCGGCAATTGGCGCAATTCAATCCAAATACTCAACTAGAACCAGCTGCGAATACTCACAGTATGCACCCCTGGAATTTGAACACTCCGCATACACATTTGGTATCTCTTGGCTTGGGTTACTCCTTTGTTACCTGTCACTTGGATTCTACTCGAGTGCAGTGATTGACTACCCGTGGAACTATCCGCTTACCTGGTTTATATTGATGTTGGTACTTATTACGCATTACATGCTACATCGATCTAACGTGTCAATCTATGAAGTATACATTGAGAAACATGGAATGGGTACGGAAACATTTTTCAGATCAATTTGGCCAGACGTAGATTGCCTCTACATTTGGCATTATGCTCTTGGATGGGGAATTACCATTATTGTATTCTCGCAATACTTTACAGCACTTCTTGCACCGTACACATTCTATCAGGATGTCTATACACAATGGATTACATTGGCGTTTATGTTAATCTTCCTAGTGTGTATAACCGTCAAATTCCGTGTTAACCCGCTTCAATGGTTCGAAGACAACTTTTTATTCTTTGGAACATCGATGGAGCCTTATAATTGTGTCAGCCAGGAAGATATACCATTAAACGATCCAGAATATCAACGACAAACATCATGTGTTGATTATGAAGAAGAAGAATACAACACTAACACCAAAGCGGGCGATGGGGTTGATCTTGATCCAGAACGTCGTCAACGATTTGACCCAAGCATGAAAACGAGTACATCCGTCAACATGGGACCAACTGCCAAAAATAGAAATGGCGACATGTACTCGACTCAAATAAAAGGAAAGCCCGGTCTAGACTACATGGATATTGAGAATCTCGAGGGATCAAAATACAATTACGATATGAATCCACAAAAGAGACAGATGAAGAATTCTATGCAATTTGTAAACAAGCAGCAACCAACCGATGTGATTTATGTCGGGCCAACTGAATCAGAGGAATTGGAAATTCAGCGACGTCTTAACGAGCGAAAAGAGCAAAACAAACTTGCAGTGATTAAAGGCGTCGAAGAATACAAAGCTCTTTGGAATGATATCAAGAAGTATGATCCGGAAACAGCAAAGGTAATGGTTCAAAATAGCGAGTTGATGACCAAATTGATTTTCCCTGGAAATCCCAATAATAAGACAAGGCGTTTTGAAGAAGAATACAGACCCACTAAAAAGTAAACACTATTTGTATTGAATTGTGTATATTTGTATTATTTGAACTATATTGTGTGGGTGCCAAGTGCTTGCAACAAATCCACTTCCATTGGCACTGGAAGTGTGGAATATATTTCAGATGCCATAATGTAAATCACGCCCAACTTGCGTTTGAAATCGTTTCTTAGGTTTAAAATCATGAGAATTCGTTGGATGAGCTGAAGTGCAGTGGTCATGGGGGTGAAATTGTCCAATGGACTTGGTGTTTCCACCCAGCGGGGAAGTCTTTTCTTCGTCGAAATTTCGAGCAGGACTGCCATTGTTCCGAGCACAAAGTCCGAATCGCTGAGATTCCATAGATCAGTTACACGATCTAATTCGTTCTTTGTTGGAAGTGCGAACTTAATAAGATCGGGATTCTTACTGCGAAGTCCCATTCTTATCGTGTATTCGTTGGAGCCGTAATTCTCAACCCTTGGAAGATCAGACACCGGGATATGTGTTGTTGTTATAAATCCCTCGTCTTGGAATATCTTTGCAATATTAAAGATGCGACTGTTGCTGAAAGATTTCAACGATTCGTGATATATAAGTCCCACGTTTGTTTTTTGTGGTGATTTCAAGCATCGTTGTCGTCGAATTACAGACAATGCAATCCATTCGACCATGTTTCTGAACGAAAACGGTGCATTGGTTGTAGCTCTGGGTGCTATAGTGTGTTCATGCTTACGATCAGGGCGTTCATTCCATTTTACATGTATAAATTTATGTATTGCCATGTGCTCGTCAACTTCTTTAAGTATCTCAGTAAGAATTCGCGGTACGTCTTGTGCAACCTTGGCAACTGGTGGATATTCTTGTGCAATACACTGTGAAGGATGTGTAGTGGTTTGCGAGTATGATGATATTTCTTCCACTACACTGGTGTTGTTATACGTTGTGTCGCAATCAAGAAATTGATCCCCAAACTTGGAAACGTGAGTGGACTTTCCATCGGCATTGGAAAGCACTGGTAAATTCTCGTACGATGGATGCACCGGCTCATATGGATTACGAAACACTTTTGATGCAATGCTTTCAATCGTTTCAATGGATCCAATAGACTCAATTTCAGAGTGGGTAATGGTGCCAACCTTCAATGAATTCTCGATAAATTCATGGTCGGACCCCTCCATAAACGCATCAAATAATTCTTTTTGGTGTGGAGTGCATCTTTCAAACATTGAATTAATAATGTTTTCTTTGCCGTTTACTAGATGTTGGTGATTACCGCTTCCATATTCAGCGTGATTTTTCGACGCGATGAAATTGTGTTTTTGGAATGAATTGTATACTGGCTTGTCAATATCATCCCACATCTCACATCTGGTATTGCTGTCAATAGACGATGAAAATGAATTTTTAAACATGTCCAAAACATTCCACTCCTCGTCCTCTTGACCAAGTGCGGATGTAACACCGTCGTCTATATTTGTGTTTAATTCATAATAATCCACTGACCTCTCCTCCATACACCCCTCTTACAACTCTGATGTAAATTGCGTATAATTGGTTGGAATTATCCAATCGGATATTTTTTGTGAATTTTTACAAAATAGGAAATCCTGTTTGTGTCTGTCTCCATATGACAAACTGGCTGCTTTCAACACGGAATTAACCCCTGCTCGGTCGGCTCCCACTATGATCAGGCGCACCCTATATGCACATATACAACTAGTGCAATTAAAATTTAAGGTTAAATTTTTGAGCGCATAATTGGATAATGAACTGGTCGGCGCATGTATTTATATTATTCGCATGTATATCAATTACATCCGGCCAATTCCAATGTATAATGTATGAAAACACAACCTTGGATGCGATAAACAACATTATACAGCAAATGCAAGGAGTTGTTCATCAGCCATTATATACATTTGATATATTTGAAAACATAACAGGGATACCAGAGTGCACAAATACAATGATACAAGACGGAGTTCAAATACTTTATATGATCCAAAACTACACGGTTTTACAAAGCATGCAATTTACAGACTCTGCAATATCTGCCGGACTGCATATTATACAAAACTACCAAGGATTTTGTCCAAATCAAACCACCATATCTACCGTAGCGGGATTGATGTGTCTGGGTTGGAGTGCAACTGAGACCTTGCGGAACACGACGGCATCCTATCTATACCCATCCACCATCCCCGCATCAACTACGAATTTCACTTGGGGCAACGGCGCAATTGCAAGCTGGATCCAGACAAGATACCAGTTGCGAATCAATATAAGCAGATCGTTTAATTTTACACAGTTAATGTCTATTAATCATTGGTCAGTGCAGGGATTTTCAAGTTCCGTGCAGGCTAGCTGGAGCGATATGAAACTGCTGAGTGGCGCTATGTATCGATTTGCTACAGCCCCTCGAACGGCATTGATCTCGCGATTTAACGATGTCAAAACACTTACATATTCAAGAGTCGAGCGATTTTTCAATATCCTCTTTTCTCACCAGGTTCGCAAGGTGTTCTCGGAGTTCGCAGATGGGGTCCAGGATTACTTTAATACTCGTATCCACTTGAATCACGATTGGGCTGAACACAATCGAAGGATGACATGGACACAGGTAGTTAACGGAACCATTCGACAGCAAGTGCGTGTTATCTTTTCTGATTTTTATACACAAGACTTTAGATTAAGCCCCCTTTATGCGCTTCATCGCAAATCTAGATCACAACAGTCGCAGTGGAATAATGGAATGTACCGTTGGAACAATTATGCAGACCCAATGCGGAATTTATCACTCTTATACTATATGGATTTATACAACGGTGCTGGTTCATTTTTCTTTTGGAGTAGCGCTTGGTTCATAAAGCTTTTTGGGCCCAGTTCCTTCTATGATTATATGAACAATCGGTGGAACGCCTCGGGATGTATCGGATATGGATTTCCTTGGTGGCCAGAAACAAGTGAAATATGTGAACCACCCATCCTCATCAGTCCAGATGAAACACAATTGTACCCTACTGGATTTGACGAATGGAATCCCCAGTGTCCCACTGACCCAATAACTTATGTAAAAATCTCAACGTATACAACCTCTCATCTTTCTCATTTGGATGATTTTATCGATCAAAATCCCGGATGGAAATGGCTTCCACCTTTTTCGTTTATGATCTATAATGTTGCTACAACAAATCACACTTTGGAACCGAATATGATTCCCTGTACGTTTTGGGCCCCATTGCAATGGTTCTACATATTTGCAATCACGCTTGGAACCATATATGTGATTACTACTGCACTCAAGATATGGTCTAAAATTCTAGAGCGTTGTCGTATATTCAAGATCAGTAAAGATAAAAAGAAGATGCCCACCAAGAAGGTGCATGCAATCGCACCCTATATTCACCTACCATCGGCCCCTCAGATATCATTACAATCGCTAAATTTGGGAAGGAGCGAAAGATCCAAAGTCAATTTTAAGATACCCAAGGTAAAATGATTTGGCAATCGATAAATGAAATTATGTTGATCATTTATTAAATAAATTCGCAACTCAAATGTTATTGTGATTCAGGAAAAAGCCTTATTTCTTTGCATAGATTATCAACAACATTAGGATCTACCCACGCATATTTGGAGGGATCGCTCGTACTTTTTTTGATTTCATACAAAATAAGGTTTGAATCCATAAATCGAATGATATCGGGGTCAGATGTTTCTACACCTGACACTATCCCCGACCTCTTCGCTTTGTAAATATACACTGAGGCCTCCTTGTATAATGGCACCTGGTGATCGTAGAAATAGGTGGGATCCACCCAATTTGGTGTGATAATGTGGAGAACGGCATCTGTTCCAGTGTATATGTATTCCGATGACGAATTGATATTGGATGAGGATTCTATTTTGTTGCTTCTATTTAATGTCAAGTAGTCATTATAACTTATAGATGTTTTTGTTGGATAGAGAAATTCCATGCTCAGTTATTGATGTGTGTGAATTACTAAATCAAATAAAAAATATTAGACGGCTAAAGATATGCTAAATAAAATACTTTTTGCCTAAAAAATATGCAAGCAAGCAATTAATTGGTGGTATCACGAGGCACAGATAGCTACAATGTCTTTCGCCCTATATAAGAGATCTGAAATGCTAGTAACCAATTAAATCATATACTTGTGTCAGTACAATGGATCGTGCTGATATTGCGCTATTGAGGGCTAAACTCAAATGAAACTTATGCAGAGGAACAAAACCCCATTTCCATCATAACATTTGTAATTTGGATTATTATAATATTGTTCGCAGCAGTAATACTTACATCCGTATCGGCAACTGTTGTCGATATAGCACCCTCAGACAGTCAATTCAAGAAAATGCGCATTTGTTCCTATTTATAACGTTACCTGCTCACTCTACACATGCATTGGTATTTTTGATTCAAGATGTCTGTTAAATTCGGTAATTTTGCGGGTAGGCCGGTAGGGATTTTAATCGACAATACCTATCATATAGAAACATCTTTAATAATATCGCTATACATTACATATCTCTATATGAATTGTGTTTATCCTTTGATGGGTGGGCTGATAGTAGCCTTGAGTATATTTTTGGCGCTTGAGGAGGAAAATAAGTCCAATAAAGGGTTTTTTACCTTTGTAATCCCTTGGATTATAGTGTTTCATATTGTTTTTACGTCTTATCAGACATATATATATATAATAAACAAATCAACTTTATTTTACCCCGCCTGTATAAGCACTTGCAATCTTTGTTGGGATCACCACGGGTGATAGGTCTGTAGATGCCCAATATAGGAAATCATTGGATCTTTTGTGTTTGGATTTCTTGTTGGTATTGAACCCGATTGCAATTGGTTTAGTTAGTGTGGTCAGTCTGATCCAAGGACGAAAATTATCCAAAGAGGTCGGATCTATATATGCAAACATTCCGCGTGGATGTACCAGAGTCACCAAAACATCTTCTGCTGATAGTTTTGGCAAATACATTATCTTTCCATCTAGCACGACACTAGATTTCGTATATTTGTGTCGATTGATGCTCGTAGTTGGACCCATGCACCAAAACATCATACCCGCTAATATATTTCTGACCAACTCCACGCCATTTGTCGACTCGTATTCCAAATCCAGATCTTGGTATTGTTTCATCGATTCGGATTCGATATCCATTACAATAGCAATACCTTCGGGGGCATTCTTGAGTCCGATTATTATTTTTTTGTAGTCAAGGGGCGTTTTGACATCAATACCCAGCCCCACAAACCAAGGATCGGTGGCAATTTCTGTCAATTTTTGTTGTAATAGTACCGTTCGTTTGTCCTGGAGCCAAATCATTTCATTAACCCCAATCTTTAACCTCGGGGCCTTAAGATCGATTTCTTTCCAGACATCACCCGTAGATTTCTTTTGGAAGTATACTTTTGTATAATCCGCATCAGATGATAACACCCAGCCAGTATTATCCTTATATAATTTCAAACACTTTAGCCTTTCTTCTAGTATCTTTTTAAATTGCAATTTTAGCCATCTACCAAAGCTTGTAGGGGATCCCTTTTCAGAAGTTGTTGGCTCTGTAACGTCAATAAGTTCCGATAACTTGTTTGTGCTTCCGGTCAGCAGTTTGTTTGTTTCCTTATTTAGATCCACCACGAAATCTCTAAACCCTTTGACGCAATCCACACAAATTGTAAACAAATCATTTTGATCTTTAAATTCCACCATAGCATTAGTTAGGATACCACCCGAAGCTGGTCCAATTCCAATTCCGGTTTCTGCTTCAAATTCAATGAAAAACAAATTCCAGTTGTACAATGAAAATGAAAACGTTGTAGGTATGAATCCAAATTGTGCAGCTGTTTCAAAAAGCAACAACCAAGTTTTCTTATTTAGATATTTCTCAAAGGTATCCTCATCGGTCGATTTCGTGTTGTCAATTGTGAGCAATTTATGGTAGCTGGATCCGGGCTCTTTTATTGCCCAAAGCGATGTAAATTTGGTACGGAGTGAATCGGTTTTGGCCAAGTTGGGAATAAGCTCTAAGAGCGCCACAAGGATCGATTGGTCCAGTGGTTTGTTTAAATACTCGACCCCGTTGATTGACAACTTTTTCACCACAACAATGGACCGAGTGATATCTGTTGGATCCTCTGCGAAATTGAATGGATTGTCAATTGCATCTTCCAAAATCCCGCCCAATGATGTCTCAATTCCAATAACTGCCTTTACAAGTGGTGTTTTTCTTGGATCGCTGTCTAATAGGCCTTTTACATATGAATCATTCCATCCAAAATTACTCACTTTTGTTCCAAATTTCACTTTAAAACATTGATCATATTTAAGTGTCAAGGCATTTAGTCTCCAACTATCAAACCCAATAATTTGGTGTTGATGTGCCGAGGCCTCGTCCAATTCTGTCCATTTTTTCAAAAGCAGCTTCTTGATTCGGAACGACATCTCCTCGGAATAATGTGTTTTGAGAATCTTATCAACAGCTGCTAGATTCATCATGTTGGGGAATGCAGTTACACTCTGAATCGGATAGATGACATCGAAAAAATCCGAAAGAATCCCTTCCTTTTTCAATCCGACATTGGTAGACGTATTTGTCGGCGTGGCAGGAGTTTCTGGTTCAAACTCGATCGGGGAATATGGTTCAAGATCATCAGGTATGTCCAAATCATCGAGTGGGTCTTTATTTCCAATTTGGGGCTCTGGGGGTTTGGGAGCACCGAGTTTGATGCTTTTTCGCTTTCCCGGAATCACTTTGCTTGACATGTTCAATCCAAGTCTGAGAATGTAAGTTTTTAAAATGATATTTTACTTGTGGTGTTTTATTGGCACATCCTTTCACCTACTGTGAATACCCCAAATTTGAATTTTTATTTCAATGGGGTTGCTCTTGAATCCTTGATACCCAATTTGAATCGAGCAGAAGCAATGCCGTCACCAATTTCAGTCCACCAACCGTTTCCTCTACGGAAAACGCGTTTCATTCCTTCAGTAACATCGATTTTTGCACATGGTCCTGGCAATGTCACGAGATTTCTGCGCATTTGAGTGTTCTCTACAGTGTCTGGTGCTTGAGCGGAAAATGAATCGATGTAGTTTTGAACGGTAAACGTTTTGGCGAGTAAGTCAGTATATAATTTGAGTGGATCAGGTAAGGCGATTGAGTTCCAATGGGAATTATCAACCTGGGCGACTAGAAGTTGGAGAGATGCACCGGTAAACCAAGGGGGTACGAAGAAAACTAATACAGATGGTTCATCGACATATTCTTTGACTGTTTTCATTTGTCGTGCCATGCTTTCTTCCTTGTATCTCTCGTAAGTCCAGAAGATTCTGTCATGTTTGCTCAAAACTGGTTCAATTAATGATCCATAAAGTGGTTTCTTTGCTGAAACACACTTTGCCCAAGAACATTGCTCTGGATCCACCATATTGACCACAAGTTTCTTTTCAAGTGAAACATTATACTGGAGAAGAGCGTCATCCTTGACAACTCGAATGTTGGTATCATCTTCGGTGTATTTCATAAATTTTCCATCCCGAGAAAGTCTTACACCGTTTGATCCGAGAACACCTTCATTTGGAATTGAAATTTGGATGCCAAAAAGAGTTGCAATGTTTTCCTTGTGAATTGCAATTACATTTTTCAATGATCCAGTTTCGAGGTAATTCCAAAGTATGAATGCATATTGTTGGTATTTTGGATAATTATTCGGATAGCCTCCACGATTTGATATATTGGTTTCGAGTTTAGGCACATTGGCTGAACCATCGAAGGGGGAGTCAAGTTTAAGAGATATTGTATCGGCTATCCCTAATGTGAACGGGATTAGAGTTGGAACAAATACACCACTCGACTTAATTCCAAGAAATTCCGAACCACTTTTCAACATTAAATGGATTACCAACCCTACATCAGTTACATCTGTAATTTTAAGCCCGGTAGCAAGAGGGGTCCCATCGGCAGTATTTTTGAATTTCAATACCAGTGGAAGTGGTGGAAGAGCTAATTTACTCTTGAATTTTGCAAAGACGCCATTTAAATAATCAATATGATGTCTTGATTGGTCTGGAAGATATTTAAGGATTTGATCTTTGTTTGTGGGTGTTTCGTATTTTAAAGCAAGTCTTTGTAAGAAAAAATCATTACAACTGGTTACCAGCGCAGTATTGGTAATTGGAATGGTGTAGGAATTATTAGCTCCCAGTGATACTGTATTATTTGTAACAGTCCCTGGATTCAACCCCTTGAATTCGTTAACCCAAGTGCTAGTCACAACAGTATCTCCACTTATATAGTCATCTCTCCAAATAAATTCCTCTGTTGTGTCCTTCATTGATTGCTTTACTCTCATTGCAGCATGCATTGTATCGACACCGAACTTGATTGCATGAGCAACCTCTTCTGGATGATCTTTGAAGGAGTTTACCAAAAATCCTTGGTTCCCCAATACATCCCCATATAAATTCTCTCTAGCATTATCGTCTTTAAGCAAAGCATCGGCGCGATTGGCTGCATACTCGAATTCTATGTTCACAGTTGTATCCTTCCTGCTTAAGCTATCCAAATTGGCGTCCCAGCCATTTTGGAGTGTGATTGTCTGCAAGCCGGCATTGTGCTGGTATGGTTTACTGTGGATTGTATTGTCCAACACATAATGATGACCAATTTCGAATACTCCTTGCATTCCGTTGTAAGTTTCTTCTTCGGTGACGGGAATTGGATATTGAGAAGCCACCGGTCTCTCACCCAACATCGTGATACCTTTCATTCCTTGAATTTTGTTAAGTGCACCATCACCGTCAATTTTGTATTGACCAGTATACTTGTTCAAGGAATTCTCCTTCTGAAGCGAAAGGAATTCATTATCACCTCCATCAATGATCCACGAATCAGTGAATGGTGTAGTACGATCTCTTTCTCGAGAAGTGATCAAATTGTCCAAAGCTTGGAACGACCAGAACTTTGTTTCGCGGAAAACATTGAACACAGTTTTGAATGATTCTACGATTTCGATGAGCGCTTTCACTGGATTCTCTCTATGTAACTTGTCCAGATAAACAGCGTATCTATCTGGCTCTGCGTTCATACGTGCATAAAAATCAATGCGAAGTTGGTTGTCAATTGCAGCAACCATACCAGAGATGTAATATGCGTAGAGACGAATACCCCACTGGGTCTCAGTAAATCCATACTTGAGAGTGACACCAGTCTTGAGCTTGGTTGCAATGTCGTACCACGAATTGATTTCAGTGGTGGTGAATTGCCCTGGTGCACCTTCTCGAGCATGTTGCGCAGTGAATCTTCTGAGCTTCATAACAGATTGCATTGCCACATCCCAGTCAATTCGTTGTCTGTTTCGAGTGAAGTACTGGTAAAACCATTGTGTCAAGTTGTAGTCCACCCAAATGTCTTCAGTTCGTTTCATCATCATTGTAGCCTTCAACGATCCCCAGTTGGTAGGTTGGTTTTGAAATTGCTCGTTATGAGTTTGCGGTTGTTCACCAAAAAACTCGGCAATGTTCAAGGCAGTGTCTGATGGATTGAAAGTGTATCCATCGCTGACCCCGTACGGCCATTCGATCGTTTGTCCCATAACTCTATCGTATGTCGCCATCTCAATTCAATATGTCGCCTACGTGCTCGTATGGAAATGTAAAGTGAAAAAAAACCCTGCATTTCTATTTGTCGGTTTCGGACCAGAGGGCTGCACGGTGTTTTTTTGGACCGATAACACATGTAGATGGGTATTTAATGTGATTTAATTAAATTACCATACAATATCGAGCGGATCGGTATCATCGTCATGTATGGAACGTGGCCAGTGCTTCGATCATATCATTCAGCACTATCAATGGAAATTAATAAATCGTGGTGTAGAGACTACTGGTTTATTGAATCTGTTCAGTATTCTGGGTGGCGACGCTTTCTATGGAAGCGATGTGCATCCGCATGTCCTTTGGTAAACACGTCACCCTTAGATTGAGTTTGCAATTGTAATAGAGCATCAGTATCTCGAGTCTGAACGCGCCCTTTATCGAAATCGTTCGCAGATCCCAATTGCTCGACCGAGATTTCCATTTTTCTTTGTGTCTCGTCTGGTTTTGCAAGGTCTGCCAAATCATTGATACCAGCAATACTTACGTTTTTGAGAGCTGTAAATGTGTTCCAATCAAAGAGATATTTCCACCAGATCACAGCCAAGGCAACCCATGCAATTACGATTGCTACCGTATACACCATTTGGAACACTGTCGTTACTTGGAAAAGTGTATATGTTGGGACCACGCACATACGTGGATTGAGACCGAACATGAAATCGGCTTGTGGAGGGAGAGGCGCAGATGCATTAAAGGTTGCGCAGTCATAGGTCCAGATTCTGAGTGATTGTCCGGCGAATGCAGCAGAAATAAGGCAAGATGCGCCAAAAAATCCGAGCAATACTAACACAATCCATGATGGGAGTGGCTTAGTTCCTGAGGAAGTCGCAACTTGGTATTGTAGCATAACCCATGCGATGATGATTGCTACCAGAGCAGCAAACATGTTCCACCAGTGGAGACCTCTTGCAGCAAGATCCGGATTGTTAAATGAAATACCGATTGTGATGAAATATAACAAAATAGTTCCAGTAATACCCCACATTAAGAGGGATTTCCACCAATCTACAAGTGGATTGAAGATTTGAAACATGGCATCAGCCCATGTGATTGTTTCATGCAATTCCTTTTTTGCTGCATCGACGGTCTTTGATGCTATGCTGTTGAATCTCGACATACTGTTTGGATTTTGTAAGAATACTTTTTTTCCGTCGGGTATAAAAAAGTTGACCGAAAAACCGAAATCTTAAAATATCTCGAAATGACATGGGACGACGTGGTTTTCGACAAATATATCAACCATTACTATGATCAAGTCGATATTCCAAATGTTTCCGAGTTTAATAATAAGAAGCTGTTAAAGAACCAACACAATGCAGTTTTATTTGCCAAATTGGTCAATTTACTGAAAACAGATGAGCCCATCGAACTATTTGAGGCCCAGCTGAATATGTTGAGATACCAAAAGCCACATATTATTAAACTGATGCATCGAGAAAACTGGAATCAACTGGGATCGGTGGTTATGGCGATGAACTCGTCGACGGAGAAGGATTTCGAGACAAACATCTATGCGCTAAGAAGCAAGCGGCAGAATGGCAAAACCCTCTTGCAATCGATAATGATCGCTGCGTTGTTGCTCAGTGTTCCAGTCGATTATGGATTCAACTTTATTATCGCGATCAGTGTTGGGATCAAGCAGCAACTGGCTCTAGATATCCTTGCTACTGTGACCAAAATGCTTGAGAACTCGTCGTATTGTAAGAAAAACTTCGTTGTCCATGCCACCAAGACAACACTCGAACTTAGACATAAGAAAGAATCCAGGGGATGTAGACGCGTTCGAATCAACGCGGTAGGAAATGTAAGTAAACTCACACACACACTTCACACACACACGGATGGCGGTATGCTTTGCGGTACACTTAAGACTATGGGTCTTCATTCAAATGGATTGGATGGGTACAATGTGAAAATTCCAGAAATGTCAAGAACTCCATGCTTAACGAATAAACTCTCACAATTTTTATCCAAGCAAAAATGTACGAGTGGGAGGTTGTCTGTGCAATATGCTTGGCTTTAGTGTTGGCTGCAACACTTATCAACGTGTATGGAAACAAATTCGGATTTAGAAGCACAAAGGAAGTAAGTGATTCACTTGACGTGTGGGTGGTGGCTGCCTCCTTTGTATTTACAATATGGATGGTCATTTATGGGTTCCAAATCTCAATGATTGTCTTATCCTTTGTTTTTAAGGACAATTGGATTACATACATCGGTCCCGCATACATATGCTTATCAGCGGCTAACATCGCGTGGTTGCTTTTCTTCTCTTTTGAATTGATTCACTTATCCTATCTTGCCGTGGTGGCAATGTGGATCCCCCTCGCAATAATTTACTACCAACTCCAAATCTACTACTTTACCGCTCCTGTTATCAAGATGTGGGCCTATAACGTGCCTTTCTCATTGTATTTTGGGTGGGTGACATGTGCCTGGTTCCTCAATTACTATGCAACAAAGGATGTGCCAAATGAGATGATCGGTCGAAACTTTTTGCTAACATTGCCAATCATCCTAGTGTCAACTGTTTATCTCCTGTTGATGTTCAATGATGTTGTTTTTGCAATTGCTATAATTTGGGGTCTAAGTGGCATATTTATCGAAAGTCTTCGAAGGGAGAAGGAAACACCTATAAAGCAGCAGCAAATCAGTCTGATAACAACCGGATCACTTATTGGTATATGTATCGTTGCAGTGATCGCTTGTATCATGGTATTAATAAATGTATTTGGTGCGGCTTAATCTCGAAGCACTCAGTGTTTACATTGCCAATTAACCAATAACCAAATGGATTTGTTTTGAGTCGATTGATTATCAATGACTCTGTTTAGAATGCAACGACATATAAGATACAGATTCTAACATAGATTTTGAAATATGTGTGCATAATCCCCGAATTAATACTAACTATCTAGAATTAGGATGTATTGGTCAAGAATTAAAGAAAAATTCAAGATTTCGAAGTCAAAAGAAAGGACAACAAAGCATACCACCATCACACACACCACCAAACAGATCTAACTTTTAGTCTAATCGTGGAGTCCCCGCCGCATTTACAGTTTTTGATGAATACGCCTTTGCCCCCCGCAAATCCTTTATCGCAATCACGGGGTATCTTGGAGTGGAAGGAAGATGGATGTTTGGAACCACGACGCCGAATGAAGACGACCCCGAGCACTTTTCTCATAACCTTGAATCGGATCCAACTGTATTCTTTATTCAGAATGTCGAATGTTGTAAGGTATGCATCAAAATGCCCCCGGTACTGGCTAAAAACTGCACCCATGTTAAGCTTACGACGGGAAACCCGCTTCTGAGTCACAAGATTCAGAAGCAACTTCGTAAAATCGAAGATCCAACAAGAGCTCTCGAAATTATTACTGAAGGGTTCGGCCATTCAGAGCCACCAGTCAAGAAAGGATATGAGCCTGCATATTTGAAACGTATATGGGACGATAAGCATCGCTGGAAAAGACCCGTGCCTAGACGACGTGTTCGGATGCATATGATATATGTAGATCCGAATGCCGGTGGAGCAAAGAACCACGTGGGTATATTCGGATTCTTCTTTGATTATCGTACGCGTCGATACGTCAATACGATCATTGATGATCGGGGATGCAAAAACAAAAAGGAATTTGTTAAGTTTGTTTGCGAGGCTCTTTCGCTTTACATAGAAAAGATATGCCAGTACAACGAGGACGAGCGGATCTGTTTGGTTGTTGAATCACAGAGCAGATTTGATGGTGAATCGATCAAAGAGGAATTGGAATGGAGAAGATTGGCTGGAAATACCGACTATCAAACTGTTCATGTGCTTGGAGATAAACAGCGGGAATACGACAAAACCGGCACAGAGACGTCAAGAGAAGGTGTGAATATCAGCCAGTTGAGACAAAAGGAGATGTATAGAACAGTGCATGATGCTCTATTTTATGATGCTATTGTGCACCACGAAGATCTTTGCACCACACATGAGTATGGAATCGAATTCATGATCAAGTTTTGTCTGGAGCAATTACATCGATATCGTCCAGTGGAAGCTGGGCTGAACGTTGGGTACGATAAAAACAACGTACTTCGACGAGAAGGAGATCCGGGTGGTGCAAAGGTGGCTGGTCAAATGGATGACGTGAGCGATGCGTTTCACGGTGCATTCGGATGGTTTAGAGAAATACACACTGATCCATTCTACCGATGGCAGCTTCGAAAAATGGATGCTATTCCAGACGACGATGAATTTGATTAAATAAAGAAGCGTTTTAATTGAAATCAGATAGCCGCGGATCGATAATGTTTAGATGAGCAATTTGATCGAATAGCCACTCAACATGAATATTAAAATGCAGAAAGTTTACTCCATTCTTCATCTTTTGTTGATTTATCATCATCCAAATCCAACACCACTGGAACCCAGCACCGATCTTTTCTTTCTCCGTCCCAAAAAGGTAATTTGAGCATTGCATCGTCTTTGATATATTTCAGTACAAAGAACGGCTTAAGTTTGATCTTCTTCTTTAACCTCAGATCATTAATAACATCTACACAAAGGTTACTGAGCCCATTCCACATTAACACTTCATTAAATGGCTCTGGCATTCTAATTGAGCAAGTGCCCACGAATTCGGGAAATTTTTTTAGCAGTTCAACAAAGGAAACATCTCTCGCGTCCGCAACATACTTTAGTACAGCCTCGTTAATATCCGTAGGCATTCCAGTGCAGTACGTTGATTGGATATTAATAATTGGACGAAAGACTGCTTATTTGTTGATACATCGAATGTAATCACACCCACTCAAATTTATTCAAGCCTTTACGAATATTCCGTTCACTTTCCTATATCCACCCGTTATATTCTGATAATAATTGAATTGTTCTTTTTGGAATTTCCCTCGTAGTCCACCGGGCCCTTGTTGTGTAGGATTCCATATATATGCCTCTGAGTGTATACCCTTTATTTGTTTCGATAAATCCATTGGTGAGACCGGATTGAGATATCGGATGTAGCCGATAATGGCCGATCCATTTCTGTTCATCCAGTCAAAGTTTTCTTCCAAATGCCTGTAATAATCTGGATAATTATCCCGTATACTTCCGTCCGGACAACCGTGGCACGTCATGTTCCAGGCAGCCTCTTCAACCGGGGTTTCTCTTAGTTGCCATCGACTGGATGCTCCTGTGCCTCGGAAAGTGTACTCGAAAACATATTCGACACGAAACAGGCATAGAAAGTACCATTCGTTATATTCTGTGTTTTTGAGATCTTCTTGGCGAATTTGGTTGTAGAATATCAGAAGATATACACATGGAACAACAAGACCAAACACTGCAAATATGAACTTGTTCATTCTGATTTCCTGATAGGCGGTTATTTTTGGAATTATAAACTGTTTTTTATTGGTGAGTTTATTCAAGCACGACAACAGATCGAATGATCAACTAATCGCGTTTGCGATCATTCAGCGGAAAATACTGAATTTATTCTTCGATTGAATAGTCCAGCATCGCTTCAGCCAATTCCCGCGAAAATTCCCAAAATTCCATGTTTTTTCCATCGCGAAATATTCCATAACTGTTACGAAGGATCACTTGAAAAAAGTTCCAAAAGTATCGACTTCTCCAATCATTCATTTTGTCATGGGACACATCCTCAAATACCCTCCTGTTGAACACATCGGAGAAGTTAAAATTTTTTCCATAAATTTCATTTGGACACAAATCCATGTTTGACGATTTTTCCAATAATAATGCTAAATGTGAATCTCGATCCTTAATGTATAACCCTTCTGCATGAATAAGCCTTTCAATCATTGTAGATTTGTCGCCACTTTTTTTCACCTGCATTTTTTCTAACAAATCCTTGAGTTCTGAATTCTTCAATTTCATAAGTTCCTCTCGTCTTCTTGCGACGTTTTGCTGTTGTTCTTGTTCGTCCATCTCTTCCACTGCTAACAATTAGATTCAATCGGTCTTACCATTCTTCTCAAATGTAAAACCATTGGAAACACAAAAAACCGTTTCCACATCCCCAGTCTTTTTTTGGATGTTTTCGACCGAATACAACAAGTCCTTGTCATCATGGACCACACGCCATTCTTTTACAGGTAGCGATTCCCCCAAAACCTTATCAATCCCACCATGAAGGGACGATTTCGCAGAAATCAAATAAAAATGCTTGTGGTCATCAAACACTTTTCTAACGCCATCACTATCAAATAGACGATCCATAATGATTAGTTTGGTATCTTCGTCTTCCAAAAATTTCATAACACGCCCACAAACCTGATCCGGCGACAATTGAGGTTGCCTGTAAAACGGAACAACATAAAGGATAAAGGGTGAATTTGATGACAGTAGCTTTGTCGATAATGTAGATAACCAGAAACAATGTGGATGTGGTTTCGATTCCACATGAAGTAGGGGGATATCCCATCCAAAAGCCTTATTCTTGATTTTTGCAGAAGAGCTTGGATGATAAGGAGGTGTTTGTTCATCCAAAGCAAGTATGTGTGGCAGTACAAGAAGTTTCTTCCAGCGATTACATATCGCTTCGATAGAAATGTCCAAATCATCAAATCCCATATGACCATGAAACATCATCCATTTATCCCAAGGAAACATAATCTTACCAGTTCTCAGGGACTTTTTAAATTTCCCATACTGCTTAGTGGCTTGTAGAAATCTATCTTCCAGAGACTCAACAGATGCTATATTTGTCAAAATGTGCGTGGCAAACATATTCATCAAATGCTAGGAATAAGCATCAAAGGCCTACAGAGATCGTAAAATACTTCTTCAAATGCCTCCTCATTTCCTTATACCAATACTTTCTACGGTCAGCATCTATTTTTTCTGCCAAAATTCGGAGCTCCTCTATTGGTAAACATAAAAAAAAACAATCAAGAGGGCTCAGAGATCTCTTTTGTAGGCGGACACTGAGCCGCGAATGAAAATCAGGAAATACTCGTAGTTTTAAAGAATCTGGAACGACTGGTCCACACCGCATTGAATTCAAAATGTTCATCATTTTTTCCTTCTCGCGTTCATCCTTTTCGTGTTTCTTCTTCTTCTTTTGTTGCACACCAATTTCTTCTCTACGACGCTTATCTCTTCTTTTTTCCTTTTCTTGCTCCAGGAGAGAATAGGCCTCACGATGTACGCTCATTGGTCGAAAATTTTGATCTTAAAAATCTCCTAATCCCGTTGAGCCTGAACCCTGCTCTCACAGAATCTGCTTAGTTACAAGTTATACTGTCACTAAATATCATGGATGTTAAGAAATTCTTAATGAGAAAAAACAGTTTATAATTCTAAAAATAACCGCCTATCAGGAGATTGGTTCCAAATGTTGTGGTCTGGAAACAGAATATAATCGGAGAACACAAACAAATATGTCAATATATCATCCACCGATCGTGTGGCAATCTGGGATGGCTGTCTCAATCCGCTACAGAACCTCTCACAGAATGGATACATTTGACCAAGTCTAACTTGGCACCTCTTGGCCATCTCTGGAATTTCAAGATGACCATTGCATATAGAAGGACGATAGTCGTTGAAATCTTTGCATTCCATCGAGTTTTCAATCAACTCGTGAATAAATCCATCTATGAATTCAATCTTTTTCTCAAACAGCCAAACAACCAGCGGAATTTTCACATGGGATTCCCCTAAACAATTCTTTCTCTCGGAATTGTAATATACCTGAAATGCAATGGAAAGAACCAGTTCAAGATGCATCTGTGGCCTGTGGTATTCTGGAGGTGGAAGAGTGGTCATTAGATTGTCTGATCCGAGAGACCTGATCCAGAGTGCTGCAGCTTCATGCAGATCCTTCCATTGCGGATTGGAAATGGAATGTGACCTAAATGTACTTGTTCCGGTGTTGAGAAAGAGCCGCAGTCCAAGTTCAATGCAGTCATCGGCATTGTGGAACCTATCCCTGACACATTTTGGGATCTCAATTGATGATCGCGCATATCTATGTTCCGAGGAGAGATTTCCCAATTCGAGAACCAGACGATTCCAAATTTGGTCAAGTCCTTGTTCGTACTCCAACAGGTTCTTGGCCTCGCTGGTGTATGCCCGAACAAGCGTCCAAAAGGACTGAATAGGGTGTCCTTGCATTCTCCATTTGATGTACTGGGCCACACATGTCTTGGTGGCTGTATCTTTGTCTACAGTGAATCGGCGTGTACAGGCATCAGTTGCGTCGAGGGATGAAATGTCGATGGGCACAAAGCGAAGAGTTACAGGAATTTGGGAGGAGTCCTTCTCCGGTGACTCGTAGATGCAATACACCCCAAGATTTCTGCATAATTCATCAAGCGCATCTTTTCCTTTTGTAATGTAGTGTTTGCGGAACAATTCAGATAAGATATGCTTCGGATGGGACTGTTCGCCAGTTTGAATCATGGGATGTTCCAAGGATGGTCGAAATGTTGGCATAATACCGGTAAAACATCCAGACATTACCAATGGAATTCGTGGAAGGATGGGTGTATGGATTCTCTCGTACTCTGTAATTGTTTCTAATTTGGTGGACATTCTCTAGCTTGGGTTGCAAACACTGTTAATAAAAAATTAACAAAGAATCTTTGGAATTTATAGATTGGACAGAAAATAATGTTTATTTCAACTGACCAGATTGCTCGTCATAGATCTTTTTGATAATAGGATCATAAGGCTCTTTCCCAAACGTGTTTCCAAATTCCAGCGCATATTCCTGCTTGATTGGTTGTTCCTCCTTCTTTTCTTCCATGATGCAGTCAATAAGACCAAATTCCTTGTGATTCATTAAATTTTTTTCCACGTCAAACAAGCCTCGAAGAAATTTCTTTCTTTGGATCAACATAGCATTCCAAGCTCTCCCCATTTCATTATTTAATTCATCAAATCCTTTGGTTTTTTTTTTGTATTCATCCATATTCGAGTTCGTTTCAGTGATCAATGCTTTCTTACTTTGTTCTAATTGAGATAGTTTCAACCAATTTAACCTTTCCTCTTCAATCAATTTTTTTTGTTCATCGACCTTTTGTTTATCAGTTGGATCGGTCACGAACGGAAGACCAAGTATTAATATTTCCAATACATTATTAAGGAGTTCGTGCACAGTTTTGTTGTTATCAATAAAACTTACTGGTGTTGACATTCTCGAAAATACACAAAAAATATTTTATTGGTGTTCAGTTATAATACCAAGAACATGTTTGTTAAAATCATAATTTTTGACAGAAGGCGGCGCGTATGTTAAATTGACTTCAAACATTCCATTTTTTGTAGATGATGTATTGTAATATTGGGAAATTCCCTTAATATTAAGAAATATTGATCTTATCAAAGATGGCACCTGGTCTGTAGACTTTACCCCGAAGTCTGCTTCAATTGCAAACTCGGTTTGCACGGGCAACCCTCCAATTTCATAAATTTCTACAGGAAATGGACTCAATGTTATCGAGGGCGCAAGGGTGTTGGATGGATACAGTTTCTCAATAATTTTGTTATACTCGTTGACAACAAGATGTTTTGACCCGCCGCTTGTAATAAAATATTGATTGTTGGTCAACTCAACTGTGGTTGGAAGATTGTCGACATTATCAAGCAACCAGCGAGCAATATATGTTGGAATAACGTCACTCTCAATGTTATTCACCCAATCTTTAAACTTCTGCTGTACGTTGTCATAGGATCGAGCTTGTGTGGCATAATTTTCAGTAGCTGATCTTAATGCATCTTCATCACCACTCAATTTCTTTGAAATTTCCAACGATTTGGCTTTTTTCTCTTTTAATTCCTTTTCATCGTTCGCAATGGTGATTAGCCGACTAGATAACGACGTTATCAACTCTGAAAACGTATCGAACGTCTTTTTTTTGGAGGTTGGAGTTTTGGGAATATTAAGCGCTAATTTGGCAAATTTTGTAGTTTCCGGACCACCGCTTTTAACCAGTACCTTGGCTACGATATCAAAAGCGACTTCCATCTCGAAATCAATCCAAAAATTATAAGATAATAAAAATGGAATACATTTATTGGTCAATAATGATCTATTTGGCTCCAATGGTTGAGGTTACCCTATTGCGAACCTCCTCTCTGACCATTTCAGTTACATCCACTTTACTACCAGATTTATCTTCTTCCGTGTTAACTTTAAGTTCTGCCGAAGGAAGCATTCCAAATATAACAGGTTTGGATTTATCGTATATATTCTGTTTGAAATCTTTAAGGTCTTCTGAATTATTGATATCATCCTCCCACTCCAAAAATTCAGTTTGTATGTCGGTTACACTTTTGCCCTTGACTTTAGATATATCAAATGTTTGAAAACGATACTTTTTCTGTGAGGCTTCATCTAAACTTCCCCTATATCCATCGATTGTTTTTTTAATATCATCAATAGATCCGGTTAGTACATCAGGCTCATAAACCGGTCTATATACTAACGTATATTTGGTAGTGTCATCAACGCCACCTTCACCAGATGAGTCCCCCAAGATCGGATTAAATCCAGATCCCTCATAGGGGTTTCCAGCTGTTTCCGACGGGGTTCCCCTACCATGATTACCAGATGCTCGCCGAGTACTAGACAAGATCTTGAGTTTGCTTGAAGATCCCAAACTTGTCAAAGTCAACTCCCCAGAAGTCAAAATGTTAAATTCTGGTCGCTCGGGCTTCTCGTACACGTCACCTTGGACTAGAGTGATTTCTTCCGGAGCCAGCACAATCGCAATTGACCAACCACTGCCCATAAGCTTCGGAACCGTCACAGAGTCGTTATCGAATAAAGCAATATAGGGTGTAGTTCGCATTTCAATTGCAAAACCCAAAGGCTTTCCATCCAATCTCAACTGGATGTAATATCCGGTTGTGGTTTGATTGACAGCAGGGCCTGTAATACCCACTTTAGTAGCACTACCCACCGCGACTCCCAAAGCAGCGGAAATGGTCGACAAATCCTTTCCAGTGCCAGTTCCTTGAGCAAACATGAGACGTCTGAATCTATTGATTCCACCCTCTCGCACATTGCTGAATTCGTGCAGATAGCAGCGGAACGTGTCGAGAGTCTTTCCTTTACCATAATAACAGAAATAAACGTGGAATGCCGTGCTTGGTCCATAGATCCTCACAGCATATACACTTAATGATAAATTTTTTGTGGAATCATTAGGATCTGCAACTTTCCAAGTGCTTTCAGCAATGTTCTTCAAGATCTTTGGAATATCATCAGGAGAAAGCGTTGGTATGTCCAAAAGTGGAGCATTGTTCGTGTATCCCGGACTGTAGAATGACCCAGGCGGGAAATTGGAAAGTGCACTCGTCACCTCGGTATTAAAATTGAGATTTTCAATATCAGTCTTCGTATCTGTATAAATTGGATCAGTGAGTTCCAATTTTTTGCCTTCTTCCCTCTCTCGCACTTTAATAACCAAACTCACGGGATTCTTAGATGGCCGTGATGTTGTTGCCAACTTAGTAACAGGAGATACTTCAATTGATTCAGAGATATCTAAATCAATATCTGGCTCGGATAGCGGGAGTTCGGTGATTTCGTAATCATGACCACTTAATTTTTCGTATGCATCTTTATCATGCTCAAAATAATCCATGAGTTTCGATACAATTTGGGGGGGTCGCCCACCTCGAATTGCATGCGCTATTGCTTTTTGCTCCAATTTAATTCGGGTTTCAAAAAATTGAAGAATCGCATTTTTGTTTTCTTCGGTTTCGTTGGTTTTATAATCTTTGACTACTTGGACATTTTCATATCCCCCCATCTCCAACGAATTATCTAACTTGGCCATAATTTCCAATAAGGAATCCAGTTCTTTTTTTCGCACATCTTTATCTGGAGAAACACTGACATTTTGAAACCCCGGCCTTGAACGCCAATTGACCAGCAATTTATCACTTTGTTGCGATAGTTCAATTGGGGAATATGACGGATCTAGGGTTCTCATAGCGGCTAGATCATCAATATAGTTTTGGGCAATTTTTGATGTATTCGTATTCGTATCCGGATCAATTCCAGCCTGTATTAATTTCCCAATTGTATCTCCCCCATTCAAAATCATCGTAAACAGAGCATCTGTATACGATTTTTTTTTCTCTTCATTCACACCATCCGTTTCATAATCAGCTTTTGTTTTTACTAGATTCGAGTCAGCCCTCTCGGCATCATAAACACTGATTCCACCATCTGCAGATTTTTTTAACTGGCTCCGCTGCATTTCATCTATGTCTGGATGAATATTCTTGAATCCGTCAATATTCTTCCATTTATCCTCCCAGCTGCTGCCCGACCCCACAGTAACAACTGTTGGCGGTGGAGTAGTGGATGTGGTGGTGGTGGTAGTGGATAATCCAGTTCCACCTGGCGTCCCTGATCCCGTACCAGTTGTTGGAGGTGTGGTTGAAAACGATGGTCCCGGGGAGGATCCAATTCCACTTGTTGATGTCGTTCCATTCGAAGATGTAGATGATTTCAGGAGATCTTGGAATTCAGAATAATCATTCACATATCCCTCAACAATTTGATTATAAGAAGGCATAGATAAATCTTCGCCCCCCTTATAATAGCCTTTAACCGCCTTCAAATAGAAATCCATTCTATTAACAAGCGCATCCATATAGGCTTTTTTGTTAACAGGTGATGGGTCTTTTTCATACAATAATTTGTGTGTATCAACATTAACATTTTCTGCCCCTTTTTTCTCTGCAAACGCTGCAGTTTTTGCAGTTCTTTTTTCACTTCTATTTGATAATTGCGTGATTTTGCTCAAATCAACAATTTTATTCAATTTATCCAGACTCATTTTTCAAAAAAAAAATATAAATAAAATTCACCCAAAACTTTTCCGACTTATAAAAACACTCGATTGGCTACTCTATATCTCAAAAGCAATTGGATAAAAACAGACCAATAGGGAATTAGTGAGTCCAATAATCGTTTGTGTATATATATATATATATACACAAACGATTATTGGACTCACTAATTCGGGATTGGTCCAAATTCCGTCCAATAACAATTCAGCGTGATTCTATTGGTAGGATTTATCCAATGAGATTGATTTTTAGAACATTTCTGCCCAATCTACGACAAGCAACGGTGTGATGAATAGAAAAATGAATGGAGTCCTTGCGTGGGTGCGAAGAAGTGGAAAGCAAAAGACTAAAGGAAGATTAGAAAGAATTATACCGGAACCTAGTTTATGTAATAATAATAATAATAATAAGAGAAAGACAGCAAGGGGAATGAAGAAGAGAGAGAGAGAGAGAGAGAGAGAGAGAGAGAGAGAGAGAGAGGGGGAAACCGAAGAAAGGCCAGATTATGGGACAATTCAATTTACTTGGTGCTATACTTGAAAATTCATATTACCATGATTAACAACCCCCCAATATTCTGCGGATCATATGAAATGGCGGCGACTATATACAGTTATAATGTATATGAAGCATATGGAAAGGTAGCCGAACAAGAAGTTAAACACTTAGGGTATATCTCCAGCAACCATTTTTATGATTATTTGAAAAAGAATTGCAAGACCGTATGTCATGTAGAAGGCGGACCCGAAGTAGATCTGGATTTTAATATGGCGCGTGCACGCTTAAAAGATGGAAACGACCCGCTTACTCAATCCGCCTTACCCTTTCATATATACGGTGTCGACATAAGAACCAATAGAGTAGCATACGTTGAATATGGAAATCCGGATTATTATTTACTAGAATTCTACTCCTTCCTGAATAAAGTTTGATTAATTACTCCAATATTGTGACTTTTAATGAATCCTTAATCCAACCAATAGTCAATTGCATATCCTTGGCCAATCATGTTCAGAGATCAAGTGTCCAATAGGAAGTGTTTTTCGAATATTTTTGATCAATCGTTTTGTTTGAACTTTAGAGACCCTTCAACAATGACCGACCCTCAACTTAACATGACGAGGGTAGTAACTACAGCCGGCACGACTCAAGTAATGATATCGTCGGCACTTAAACACGAATCCAGGGTGTTAGCAGCCCTCATGCACACATCCATTACACCGAATAAGAATATTATCAACTCTGACCAATATTTGGAACCTATGGCATTGGTATATCCCACCCGCAAGGAAACTTATCTTCAAACTCGCCCGCTTTATATACATTCTGCCCCAAAGCAACCAATTGCCAACGAAATGTTGATGATCGAGTTACTCCTATGTCGATTGAACAAATGTATCTGCGTACATGAAGATTATTTTGTCAAGACCGAAGGTACGTTCCAAGAAATATTTACTTGTTATGCAATACCAGAATCTGATTACGATGCATATCTGTTTCCAAATCTAAGTGGGTATTGCTTCAAATTAAGCACCCCATTGTCTCCATTCTTATCGACTATTATCCAATTATTGAATGGGGTGGTAAATGATGATGCTTTTGATTTTGAGATTGGCGGCAATGATCCAACAAAATATCAGTCATGGGTTGCAGGATATTCTGAAATCAAGGAAAGCAAATTTTATTCCAGTGGTCATTACAGTCTTGAATCCGCTCAATCCAAAAAGAGAGTTCGATCAACTTCTCGAGGTCTTGTTGCGCTCAACCTATGTGTTCAAAGAATATCTGCAGAATCCTTTGTATCCGCATTGTTTCATGGCGGTAGTGAGTGTCCCAAGATGATTCCATCTCCATGGAAAAAAAACTGGCGCATAGACGATTTAAGACGGCATCCGAAAAATTGGATTGAATTGGTGCGACATAAGATTACCCAGAATGTCGAAAATCTTGAATTTGAATCGTTGGAAACACCATACAGAGAATTTATTGAGCAAAGTGCATTCAAGGGTATGGGTATTTGGTCTAAACAATCCCGTTATCACTTGAAAGGATTACGACCTTTACCCGCATATGGATTTTTTAAATTCCATTTTGTTACTTGCAACAATGAAGATTCCATGGAATCAGATCTTGGATATTTGTTGTCGGAAGCCGTGGGTAGTCGCAAAGATGACATTACTTCGCTTTATATGGACTACATATATGAAATTCCGGAACAACGTGAGTGTTTAATCGAGTACGAAAAAATCGGCACCCCGATGATGGTTTCATATCGGAATCTATTGAATCCTAATCCAAAACTGTTATTAGAATGGTGCTGTGGAGCTTGGAGCCATCTTTACGTATGTCCTCGAGAAGATTTGGAATTTGTATTTGTCCCTCTTGGATATTTGATTCCAATAATGATACGACATGTTTCCTATCAAAGTCATGATCCAATTCCTCGTAGAATACTATTAGTATGCAAACAAATTATTATTACGTTGATGAAGAAATTGTCTCCTTTAAAGGTCATCGTAACGTTTGGGGCTTATTTTGCATATAATGTTTGCACTTTGTTGTTTTCGGATGTTCTCAACGATCTTGACCACATCAACGCGTTGAAATCAGAATTTCATTTACCAACTTTTGAGAAATGGACAGAAGAATTCCATCGCCAGATCGGTGATTGTTTCAATACAGAGTTTCAAAGAATCTCTCGTGCGATTGTCGAAAAATATAAAGTGAAGGATTATAGTTATAATACCACTGAGTTCAACATGAAACAGGCCAGTCCGGAATTAGTTCGAGCTTTGGGACGTGATAGTCTACGTTATTCCGATACTTATATGGAATTTCTTACCTTCCTTATAGCACATGTTCGACTTTTGACTGCATTATTCAATGGTGAACTCGATAATCCACCTGAGATAGAGGAATTTGTTGCTCAACAAGACAAATTTTATCGTAATAATTGCTATTCGGTTGATGACATGGAATGCTATTTGTCTTTTCTTCTTTGGAGACTTACATTTATGTGTATTACTGTCCTTGGGTGGAGAAATTATTCTCTAACACATAAAGAAGTAACCAAGAAAACCGTACAGGATGTGAATTTAATTTGCCAGCAATTGAAGATCAAGAAATGTCTTTATAACGTGGACATGTTTTTGCATTTTAAATTAATGCTCCTTTACTACTTCCCCGAGAATTACGAATAAATTTGGGTTTTTTTTTATTATGGATCGTGTCGGTTATAACAGTGTTTAATCAATTTGGAGATCCAACGCGTCACATATACGTATTGTTGTGCAAGCTAGCCTGTTCAGATTACGCTTTTTAAGTTTTGCGATTTTATCCATTACTTCCAATGAAGCATACCAAAGAGAAGTATATTTACAACTGTATGCGTCAGTATAGGTGATTGAGAGTTCTGGTATTGTAATTGTCACTGGATATACTATTTCGGAAACGGGATCTTCATCCCAACCCCATCCACGTGAAAACGGAAAGCCCGCCCCATATGTTATTTGAAGTTCAAGTTTATGTTTGGTTGTATAAGTGTTGAGCACACTGGGCCAATGTTGTTGATGAAACATGGACCATCCAACTCCGATGAATGGGGGCATTGATGATTTGCTGGAATTTGACCAATCGTTATAATGCTAGATTTCCAATTTTTATTCTGATAAAATTTGACTTTTTGGTTGTGTAAGAAATGGATTATTCGAACTTACAGAGTCAAGAAGAGCAGCAGCCGTTCATTACTGATTATCACCAAATTAAAACTGATCTCCAGGAAGTCAAAAATGCATTTATCTGGAGATATCAAGTGATTGTGATTGTACTGGCTGTAGTTGGGTTTCTGGGAATCTTATTTTTCGCAATCTTCTACGCATATAGATCTCGGTATCTTACAATTGTTGGAACTCAATTCACCTGGAACGGATCTATCCAAGCAACTGGTGATGTGGCATCTGACCTGACTTCGATCGACCAACTATCTGCACGAGTTACTGCTCTTTCCACTCTTCTCCAAAATATTCAACTCACACCGGGTCCCCAGGGTCCTCAGGGTCCTCAAGGATCCAGTGGATCTCTTGTTTCGAGTTTATCCCGGGTGGTTTATGTTCGTGTGGGTGGAAACGATACATCAGGAGATGGCCAGCAAAACAATCCATTTGCCACAATATTCCAGGCATTGGCATCTATACCCGCAGCATCGGTCTCCAACCCTATTGTTATTGATATCGGGCCAGGAACATTCACCGATCAATGGAGCGTTGTGCCGAATATCGTTTTACGTGGAAGCAGTGATTTCTCAACTCATGTAGCACCGCCTGGTGGAGTCATGTTGAATACGACATTGTTTAACATCACTGGCCCGTTGTCATTTGGATTTACAAACATCGAATTTGATGTGTCTGTCACTATAGATTTCCAAACGCTTTTGAATAGAAATAGCTCGTCGACCACTTCGTTTAATGATTGTAAATTCAATGGATTGGTAGTGTTCCGTGGACAAACCGCTTTGGATACTCTCCAATCTACTCACAACTGGTATATGTCAAATAGAATTGTGAATGTTGGCACGATCTTGTCTATTGATGATTTCCAAATTGGAGATTTCACAGTTAATGACGCAGGATTGTTCGCAAATGGATTTGGAAGTGTTATTGGTCGTGTTTCTGGTGGATCAAGCGTTGGTGCGATCACTGTTACTAAAAGCCAAGATGCACTATTCTCAATGGTCTTTGAGATACATGGAAGTGTTTCCATCAGCGGATTGAATGTCACCGGTGTTGTTGGCGGTGGCTATGGAAACATGACACTTTCCACAGACACTGTATCGCTTCCCAAAGCAACATCTGTCACCGGATACGTTACTTGGACAAATAAATAAGATCTCCCCTTTTTGAATTCACGTTTATTATTTATAACTTATCAATTCAGACAAATTACGAGATGAAAAGTCGACTTCGTATCGTGTTGCAATGTATTTTTTGTATCGCTCTCAAAATTGTCTTGTCATCTTTATGGATGTATTTGAGATGTGTACATATTGATGATATCTTATCCAAATCAACGACCAATGTCTTGCGTTTGGCCCTTATTTGTGGGGAAACTTGTGATCCTTCCGTTCTTCCTTGATCTTCCAACCAGCACCATGGAACTCCACAATAGAAAAATATAATCTGGAGCAGACTTGAAATATCTCTCGCCGTTTCCACTTTGGTTGGTATATTGGAATGATAACGATCACGAACAACAAAATTTGGAAGAATTTGATTGATTCTAGAAATGTTTAGTGACTCAAGATTGTCAATCGAAAGTCTAAAATCTGCAACATTGGTGATATGAAATCCAAATATCTCAAAGAGACTTGAAAAAAGCAGCTTTTGATCACTTACAAATTCGAAATCGATCAAAGAATCACCTTTGAAATTATCTATTACGATCTTGTCTGCCTTTTCAAAATATTTATCTGTGTGAAGAAATATTTTTGCAAACTGTTTCAAACTTCCGATTTTTCCGCGTCGGCCCCATTCTATCACAAATCCAGGTGTAAGATCTATTTTGAAATAGTCCACGTTAAAAAATTTCTTGATTCGATATCGTTGAAGTTCGGCTTCTTGCTCTTTCGTAAGTTCGTCGCTATTATTCTTGTATGTCTTTGCTTCTACAGATGATATATCTTTGGCGATGCATATCGCCTTTGCAGTGTCTCTAATAATACCATCATAAATCGCCTTCATTGTGGTCTCTCCCCCCTCATCGATCATCAAATCTCTTCCGGATCGGTCTCGTATTTGGTTAGGATTCACAACATATTTAGAAATATTTTCCTTCATTGCTTGTGCCATATTTTGCCTTGTTTTTCTATATGACATTTCATTAATTTTCCAAATCCTGGTGTATAGTGATGACATGAATGTGTTTATGTCGCCATCGTATAGTAATCCAGCAAGGGTTGGGTCTTGTGATGCTCTATCGAGTAACTTATTGTATTTCTTTCTTAGAGCACGGTCAAGTGTGGATTCATCTATGGTATATGTATTTCTTCCCTGTCCACTTGCCGATACAATTACTTCATTGTCAACCAACTCGCGAACACGTTCCAACATCTGTAAATTTGTCTGGACAGGCGTCACGTTTGTAAAATATCCATAAGTCTTATGGAAATGTCCTCTGGTAGGTCCGCCGGTAGGTTGATAGGAATCGGAATCGAACGAGACTCCATTGTCAATCTTAGGAGTATAAATGAGAAGGTGTTGCTGTGCCCAGATATTTAAATTGACCATATCACGACCGTTATTTTTTACTTTTGACGATATCAAAAGAACAGATCTCCGTGAGCCACATTTGGCTATAAATTCCTCCTGTTGTTCATTGATAAATTGGGCCAATGCCTCAGCAAATTTTCGACTATTTGTCGCAACCACGCAATTCTTCTTATCAAGAAGATCTCTATGGACCAACGAAAGAATAATACTAGATTTACAAGGCACAAAGGTATATAGTTTCGAATTGAATCGTGTGCGGTTGATGCACAGTTTGACTAGTTTTTTTTCTCCAATCTCAGCAAGGATCGCATCTAGAATCTGTAGTGTATCAGAATCAATATCAGCATCAGTAAGCATGATTCTCTTTGAATTTTTGATTACTCGTTTCAACAATTCCATACACGTGATTTTCATACTGATATGCGGGGAGCTTGTCATGTTTCTCACGATCGCAGTGAATTCATCGAGAAGTAATAGATCCCATGGCGGTGTTTGTTTATACGTAACGAATAGTCTATACATACTATTGATAACAAGCGTCAGTAAATCAATGTCCCCAAGATAGTATTTCACCAGTTTCCCTTTGTCATCCTTTTTATCGTATTCAGTATAATTCCCCATCCGCACAGGAACGCGGATAATTTCATCGTCTTTATGAATATCGTATGTGAAGTTGATTGCTTCTAATTGATCATTCAATCGGTCCGTGTCGTGCAAGCCAAGTAATATTCTGGATGTCAGCTGAAGAATTCTTATTTTTCTTGGATATTGGTGATATGCTTGTAAGAATTGTATTAAAAATCTCTGATTGGCATAAGATTTACCAGTCCCCATTCCAGATTTGACAATGAGAACATCCCATGGCGATTTACATTCAGTCCGAAGGAATTCCTTGGTTTCGGGTGAGTTGTTAACCACGTCATCCGGGTAATTTTCAAAATAAGTATGTGCAATCTCGGGCGCAAGGAAAAATGATGGCGGATACACTCGAGGACGTGTATATGAATTTGTCTCGTAAAGAACATTCCTAACAGTGTATCGATAGGGTCCTTTATCAAATTTCTCAGCATAAAGAAATAAGTCCTCGAAAGAACCACAATAATTTGGTCTTTGTGGCGTTGTGGATGGAAGTGGAATCATTTCTGTAATCTGTAACGAATTTCTTGAGAATTCTTCCTCGATATCTGATCCGACTTCAGTTCGTTGCGGGAATTCCTTGAACACATCGTCCGGTCTGCTATCCATATCGAAACTCAGTGGAAATGAGTGAGAATCTTGTGATGATATTCGAATTTCGTCATTTTGTGATAATGTTAGGGTTTGAAGCGATGATGTGAGTTCGTTAGAACAACTATCTTCTCTCCACCCGGAAATCGTGTCATTCATAGTTGGAAGGAACCGTTCATAATCAAATCTCACCCTTCGAATTCTTTTTGGCGCCGGAATTTCAATTCCACGACGACCCAGCTCCTCCACAATTTCATTTAGGAAAGATTCCCGCATTTCCATATTCAATCTTCGCGCATTTCGGTCCGACTCGCTCATCGCTTCCACCAAGACCTTTTTCCAGAATCACTTCTGATTGGATCGTTGGAAGCCAATTGGAGAATTTATATCCTCAATCACAATAATCAACCAATTGAAAGATTAAACGACGATTGGTGCAAACTCTCCAATCAAATGCAAATTTGGAAAAAAATTCGTGTATCAACCCAGCCTGACAAAGTTCAATTAGACCTCTCTGCGTTTATCCAGTCCAAGGAAAAGGAAGTCCACTCACAGGAACAAGTCAAATCGAAGACCATTCCAACAACAAAAAAGAAATCATCTTCCAAATCTTCTCCTAAACCTAAACCTAAACCTAAACCAACACCACCACCACCACCAACATCACAACCGCCAAAAGATGCTGGAAGGAAGCGAGAGCTGCCCGGTGGATGGAGTCCGCCAGCAAAACGTAAGGATACACATCAATCCTCAAATAAGAAGCAGGAAGACCAGCCCGTGGAACCAAAAGAAAAAAAGAACCCCACGATTCCACCGCCGGTTCCAGTTAAACAATTAATACTTCCGATTCCACATTTACTCGCAAAATTCAAAATTCCGCCGATTTCCTCCAAATGTATGGAAGAGTTCATATTCTTTATCACAGGAACGCCGGGATACTTAACCAAGAAAGATCTTGAAGATTTGATTATCCGAAGCGGCGGTGAAGTTCGTCGGTCATATGTTAGCAAAGATGTGGGATTTGTTTTCAAGGGCCAGAACCCCGATGAGGAACAGGTTGAACGTGCTCAATCTCTGGGAATTTGCTTTGTCGATGATGAATGGTTCGTTGATTTTGTCAAACGCAATATAGATTGGAACCCGATTCGTGGATCTGAACTTTGGACCTCGGCCTTCAGACCCCCAACCACCGCAGATATCCTTGCAGATCCAGAAAGTGTTGGAGAGGTGAGACAATGGATTGCAAATTGGTCTGAAACTCAGCCAAGAAAAGCTCTCCTCATCTACGGTCCACCGGGAATTGGAAAGACTACCAGTGTTGAAATCCTTAGTCGGGAGAATGGACGTGATGATGTGATCGAGAGAAATGCAAGTGATTGCAGAGCAAAAAGCACTCTCGCCGAATTAAGAATCACTGTACAAGCAATGGGAAAGCAGGATTCTTTGTTGCTTATGGACGAAATTGATGGAATTGATCATGGTGGAATTGGAGAATTTATTTCAATCATCAAATTAACCAAAATTCCTATCATTTGTATTTGCAATGATCGATATGCAAAGAATCTTCGATCCCTTGAAACATATTGTACCATTGTTCGATTTCAAGCGCCTTCAATAGATTCAATCAAGGCAAGAGTAAATCATGTATGTAAAAAGACTAGAATGAATATCAGTTCTCAAATTATCGACACAATTGTGACCAACTGTCATGGTGATATGCGTGCAATCCTTAACCAACTTCAGACTCTTTCCTTCTCTCCCATTCCACCAGAAACTTTTGATTGCGCCGAAATCGAGAACATCAACATAGGCCCCTTCGAAGTAACTTCCAAACTATTCAATTCGAAACAACGACCACAAACACAACGAGATCTATATCGATTATATGAGACAGATCCAGTATTGGTTCCTTTGTTTGTCCATGAACTTTATCTTGAACGTGGAAAGCCATTATATATCCCAATCGAGTCACTGAGAAGAAAAAATCAAAAAGCCGAGACCCTTTTGCAACGCATTTCTAGAGCGAGCGATTCTATTTCAATGTCCGACACGATCAACTGGCGGACGTCAAGTTGGGATTTGCGAGACGAACATTCATTCTTCTCTACCATATTCCCCACCAGTCTTTTGCACAGCGATGTTTTTGTGCGACCTAGATTCCCAAAGTTGCTTGGATCAGAATCAACTGTCAAGAAATACACCAACATTCTATTGCACGCTAGATCAGCCTCTAAGGAACTCTGGGAGCATCAGTCTTTCGTATTCGTGGAAAACTATGGCCCGCTAATTGAATTCAAACTATGTAAGTTTATCTGTGAGAATGCAATGCTAGAAGCGTTAGATCTTCTGGATGCATATAGGATCAGCAAGGATACCTATATTGATATCTCGGAACTTTACGGACAGTTGACAAGATCGAATCGATACAAGAGCATTCCAGCAAAGATAAAGACAGCCTTCTCAAAGGCATATTCGAAAAGACATATATCTTCTGCAAGCAGGTCAAATGATCCTAGTAGGGAACTCGAGGACATTGATAATTAATATTTACTAACCAGGGGGTTCAAAGTATGTATAAACCCGCTTCACTCCCTTTATTACTCCATTCTCGTCACGCACCACGGAGCTTGGATCGGTATCGGGCACTACAAAGGCATCACCATATTGTGGCATTGTTTTATGCATATATTCAGCCACAATTCCAGAAACAATAAATATGCTATTAGTATTATCTCTTAATAAGTCTTCAAATTTCAAATTGACTTTTCCCCCGCTATGCCCGACCAATTCAACACCATCAAATTTAGTTGCTGTAACCACTGGAATTACAATCTTTGAGCGGTATATAATATCGGTCACCTTTTTAGGAGGGGTATTGGAATAACACCTTGCGACATATAAAGACCTTCCAATCTCTTCTACAGCACCCTTATCATCAATAATATGAACTGCGTGTGGTGTTAAGTTGATGAGCATTTCTATTGGTCAATATGAACAACCTACCAATATGTGTCCAAAAGAGAACGGATTTGATGGCAACCCACCCCAGGATGACAGATGGCTTCAAACTGACTTCGGTGCCACGAGAATACAATGAGGACAAATCCCACTACAATTCGAACAATGGTGGAGATCATTGGTGGAATTGGAAATCCAGGCGTGGCACTCTTATTGGACAGTAAAATTCGGCGTCTGATTGGATAATCTAAGTCTGGAATTTATTGGTGCTCAATTTTTACATTTCAATGGATCCTATTGTCGAAGACATTGTAAAATCCACCAATTATGAACCCAACACGGTCAATTCAGCAACTGTTTCGAAATTGTTTGACCATATTGCAAGATTAAATGAAAAATTAGACAATTTGAGAAGAAATAAGGATAATGGAACCGAAACACGCTCAGTACCGTTTCCTGTACATGCTTTGATCCATAATTTGGTGTTCGTTACCAATAGATGGGATATTGCAAGTAATGTGATGGACAAATTTCTCGGAAAAGATCGAGGAAGTGATATTTATCGATGGGCATTTGACGACGAACTCCTCTTTGCGAACAATATAATGCCTCCGCCGGGAAATATCATGGGACTGTGTTCGTATATGAAGAGAAGAATTGTTGCATTAAATAATGTTACAGCACAAATGAACGATAAGACAGAAGGGTTCTCTTTTCGTATTGATGTTGTAGATCCTCTTTATGCTTTGACGAAATCAAGGAATTCTCTTCTCCAAACTATCCAAGAATTTATGGAAGTCCACACATTTGAAATTGCTATCAAGTTTGTGAAATTGATGCCGTTTGCGTTACCATATGTCATTGAAGATGCTAAGAGGGATTCCCAGACTTTGCTTGTTGTTAAAGACATTGAGCAGAAGATTTATACACCGGAATCACTTTGTCATTTATTTGGATACGATGGTTCTACTGGATTTTCACGTATTGCAATGCAGCAATACCATCAATTCATGTTAGATCTAACCAAATCCCATGCGGCCTTCCAAATACATCTCAAGGATGCAATGAATCGTGGACTCTCACCAAACGTGCTGGCCATCATGTGTTATGCTTATGGAATGGGATCAAACAATCGCGATGTCTTTGTTGACGCCTTTACAGCTTGCTTTGTTGTTCCAGCACTTTTGACCTTCGATACAGAATTCCAAATTACAACTGAATTCTGGGGTACACAAGGAGGATACGAGGACACTCGCTCCCTTGATTTCATTTCCTCGATGGTAAAAGAGATTGTATACCCAATGTTTATGAATGATGGGAAATCTCCTAAATACATCGTGAAGAGAATTGTGTCGTTTAATGACGTTCTCGAGAAAATGCAATATGATCCTATGGATCTAAATGATCTTATTATCAAATCAACTGTCTCGATACCGGATAAGGCAGCGTTATGTCAACTCGTGGTGGAAAAGGCAACTAGTGGACAGTCTCCGGAAGAATTCCTTCACACACTTATTGCTATGTTTCTCCAGTACATGTCGAAGGAAAAAACCGAGGCAGAAACCATTGAAAACCTTGGAATTCTTACAGAGAAGATGGCAGCCAATGAATTGGCGTTTATGGCGCTCTTTGACAAACTCAAAACCATAGAGCCAATAAGTAAGCTTCATATTCAAAATGCCTGCCAAAATGTTTTAGATAAATTTTTTGCATAATGGCCACACCTGTCGATCTTTTTGTAAAGCAGTATATCAATATAGCGTTTGAAAGCGAACGGGATGCTATTTCCCAAAAACTAGTCGAAACAATCCAAAACACAACAGATCCAATTGAAGTCCGAAAACTTAAATTTGTCTTAAACACGCTAGGGGCGCCAGTATTGGATCAGAATACCTCGAATTACATTGTATCAAGCAAATCAGCAAAACCAGACAGAAAGGAAACACTTTCTCGACTCAAATCCCAACTGGGAATACAAAAACCTACACCAAAGGAACAAACGTCACAAAGCGGGTCAACCCACATGAAAAAAAACTCAAATCCAGAAACACATAATGCAGTTACTGATATGATCAATTCAATCCCCAATATAAATATCAAAGTTGCTGCATGTATGTTCTTTGTCGACGAAATTTCGCGAGTTTATGACAAACTCGTGCTCGGGGGTTATTTGGATTTGGATTCTCTATTCGGAACACTCTTAGAAGTGAACAAACTATTGGACGATCTTCCAGACAAGGGATTCCAGCCAAGACTCGAAAAAATAAGAAATACTTTAATGACGACTCTCCAAACAAGACAACGAGAGGCATCTATTGTTTTTGGGCAATTAAACTATTAAAACTCCATCTCATATATGATTTTCTTTAATGCTCCAGTACATACATCATTCCAGCATCCACATTGATGCATTTTTTTGGTTCCCAAGTTGAACGAAAATGATATTTCTGCCCTGATCAACGTTCTATGGTCTCGAGCAGATATTGGTGGAGAAATTCCCTTTGATATTTCGTATTTACGACGTTCATCGCGCAAATGCCAAACATAACAACACGGAAGCTGATTAAATATATTCACCACGTAAACAGCGTCCCCGTTGCCATTGTGTGAGTATCCATATGAAATTCGAAGCTTTCCCCAGTCAAAATTGAAATCTGGCTTGTAGAACTTCTTGTAGTATTTTTGAATGGCGTCCTTGAAGGTGTTTTTGAGTTCGTTCGTAAACAGCGGAGATTGCTCTAGATCGGCTCGAACAGGATCTGGTGTGCGATCTTTCGCAACTCGTTTCGGCGGGGGGAAGGATACTTGTGTCTTGGATTTCGAATGGAAATTGGAATCTTCCTGGTCACTTTCCGATTGGCCAATGGATTGGTAGATTGTCTCGATGGAGCTACTGGAAGAGGACCGATCGAAGAAATCGCAATGTTTGGCACTTATCAAGTTGATCGGGTTCGTGGGGACAAAATAAGTGATCAATCCGCGTAGGAAAAGGGCTCGGTTGAATTCATAATTGATTTTCTTTGTTTTGGGATCGTAATATCCAAGTGGGTTGGTCTTTCCGAGTTTGGGGCTATAAGGCATTCGCAAGCTCAGAAATTTTTCCTTAATATCACGCATTATAAGATCAATGCGATATTTGAGATAGAATTCGGGGTCGAGATCTTCCAAGTAAGCACGGGTGGAAAGACACCATTGTTCCAGGAAAGCCAAATCATCAAATCCAATGGCGTCGCAGATGAGATGGGCAGACCACTTTTCACTGCAATTCGAAAATACGCAGATGTCATCTGTCGAAATTTTGTATTTCATCAACTGGTTGTAAACTGAAACCATGTTTCTAACAATAAATCCATAAACAACAACGTCGAGAAATTCCTCTTCAGTTTCAATGATCGAATCTTCAAATGAAATCTCGAGATCTAAAAATAATTTCACTCGCTTCTTATATGTGATTTCATGTTTCGACACTGACATGTTTTTGTAAGTTTCGAATTCGCTGACTAGTGATGCAATCCCCTCGGTGTAATCAACAAACCAAAACTTCATCTGCGCATGTTGTGTGGAATTGTCGGAGTATTTGGCGCTCGATTCCTCTCGAAAGACAAACGTATTCCCTGTAAACATTTCAGGCGGTATTCTCTTATATGAGCCATAAAGCACGGGCACCATCCAAGATGAACCATATCCGGTTCTTTTTGGTTTGGGTGGAATTACAGGTCTCTTCACGTGTTCAACAGACCACTGGATGCTGGTAAAAGTTGACATTTGGTGAGCTGTGTGGTGGAAATATGGTAATTGGTTGAATAATAAAGGATATACTAATTTGGAAATTTTCGAAAAATTCATTTTATTGGTGGAGAAATCCCTTTCCTATTGGACGAATTTCAGATGGGAAAGGAGGCAAGAGCAAAGTATGTATGCAATGACTGTAGCAAAGAAACATGGACACAAAAGTGCGACATATGCAAAAAGAAATACTGTGGGCAGCACGGACGCAGATGTCAATTCTGTAGTAGTTTTTCATGTTACAATTGTATGAATCTTGATTATTGTAACCTCCACAGAACATTGTTATGTAAAGACTGCATTATTGCTTATCATTCCAAGTGTAATGGTCATATTAATGGTGACGATGACGACGAAGATACCGAAGGAAATGTCAGAAGCGAAGGGGATGAAGGCGATGAAGACACCGAAGGAAATGTCAGAAGCGAAGGAGATGAAGAATCTGAGGAAGACCCCATTGTTAAAGGGCCCAAAAATGCAAAAACAAAAGAAAAAAACAACAAATCTGAGAATGATCAAGATATTGACGATGAAAAGGAAAGCGAAGATGAAAAAAAACGTTAAAGAAAACAAATAAAGATTCAATTCTCTTGTATGATTATATCATTGTCTTAAATTTTAGGATCAAATAACTTTGAAAGATTGGATCCTTTGGGGGTCGCCTTTAGATATGGCATCATCCTTACTATAATTTCATTAAGCGTGCCATTAGTTGGATCGTCAAAGGGAGCGTTCAGTGCGGCGGCATACATCTTATCTTCCACCCCATTCATTTTTACCGAGCCAAAGGTTAGATTTTCAAGATTGGCACGTATAATTGAAATATTATGACGTCCATCGTGCATCGCTCTTGTATATCCTCGATTTGAAGTCCTGATATCAATCAGATTGTTGGTTTCATTCTCAATTGTGTGCCAATGTGTAACTGTTCTTGTCACAATCCGTTTCAACTCATCAATCGCATAGACAAGTATGGTATATATGTTAACAAATATGTCCAGTTGGTATGGAACTGGTATTGTGAGGCCAAGCGCATCAAAATCATTCTTCCATTTTCTAGCAATCCGTTTCAATTTGTTGATATTCTCGTTGTGAGATTCTGGTTTCATCAACTGGTAATCATCTCCGCTTTTCTCCAAAATGCTGACGAATTCCAGTAACACGTCATTTCCAAGAATCCTAAGAGATCCAGACTTGAGCTTAACGAGCTGTATTCTGAATGTAGTTGTATTTATCAATTTCAATGCAGATAATAGTTGGTCCGCTTTATCTGCAAGCCGCATGAACGTTTCTGGTGAGCCTTTATAAAGCGGGGAAACGATATGAATTTCAGTGGCCAATCGTGCCAGAACATCTGTTTTGTCTCCCCAAATCGGATCACCAGTAAATTCAGTGTTGAATTCAAATCGAATAAGATGCGTTGCTGCTCTTAAGATGTACGAGATTACCTGGATTTCGAGATTGAGTTCACGCATGGCTTTCTGGGCTCCCCCGATTGCCTTAGAATTCGAGAGAAATTCATATGGCCGACCATGTTTTTTCATCTTGTTAAGATCTATTAAAAGTTTGGGAAGCGATCGCCCATCCAAATTGATTCTCCGGGAGCTGTAGGTATCCTCGAAGTATTTAAAAAACTCATTCATGCTTACTGGATTCAAGTTGAAGTAATCTTCCAACGCCATTGATATGACATTGTTCATATGAGGAACTGGAATGTATTTGATCTCCTTCCCAACATACCGTGATTTGTCTATAAATTGTGTAGATCCGGTCTTTGATCCGCAAAACCAACCTTGCCATCCCCACTGGGAAACAATTTCAAACACCTTCTGCATATTTTCGTATCTTCCCTGGGTAGTAGAATAGGTCAAATTAAATACATCGCCTGTCTGGATCGTTAGCATCCCATGCACGATCACCCAAACTGTTTTTGATTTTTCGTAGAAACCCAGATTCAATCCATCAATCGTTTTAACAAGTGCCAATAAAGGGACCACGAACGAATTTGGAATAAAACACATCAACACAAGAAGGAAAATGTGCGTAGTGACTTCCTTGATGTTTATATTAATATCAAACCCTGGCTTAAACATGTTATTTTGAATTCCATATTGGAATAACTTGTACAAATAATCGACACGATTCCAAAATGAAATATAAAGTAGATTATGTTTGGATTTCATGATATGTCGTTCTGTGAAATCACCAATTGAACCCAATGCATAATCATATCGCTGCGATAAAAGGAACGACGATGAATCTATATATTCATAATCGGTCGATGCATAGTGATCCAATTCATATGTTCGGTTGATAAGGACATCGGCAATGATGCGGTTAGATAATTCATCCTTTGTCGTCCCATACCAATTAAAAGTCAGTTTTGCGCGATTCATCAACTCTATAAGTAACTCGGAGAAATTTCCAGTGGTCCCCGACTTAATAACATCGGTTATGTATAACGAGTACATCTCCCGCAAAGGAATAAAGAATTGAGAATCAACAAGAGAGCTCTGCACTGTAAGATTGTTATCAATTTCGTTGTTCCAGGTAATCTTGATATTTTTTAAAAGTTTCTCGGTTTCTGGATCACCAGTTAATGTTGATGTAAGTGTAATCTGCGAAAGAATCGTATTTTGAAGCTGCTGGGAAATTTTGGTTGGTATCATATCAGTGGATTGTATCCATGTCATCAACTGGAAGCATTTGTTCACTGGAATTTCCAAATCTTTTACTCGGTCTGTTGTTGGAGTCGCATGGTGGGTTATTATTGCAAGGTTTATCGGATCACTCCAAAGATTCGCGAGAAGAAGAAATTTAAAATGTGCATCAAGAGTTTTTGACTCGAAACTTTTCAGAAAACTTACATAAAGACAGTCAAATATCTCATCAAAATCTTTTGCGTATTTGTTTTGAAACTCAGTCGTCAATTTGGCAGCAAATCTCGGAATTTTGATAAATTCTGAAGGTTTTAAGTTCGAAAACAACATGTGTTTTCGATACGAAAGGAAGTAATCAACATTTGTTGGCTTGATTTCCATTTTTTATCACCCCAAAACTATAACCCGTGGTAATTTGTATGCAACCAATAGTATTAATTAGTAGATTTTATGGATAAGAGTGATTTATTAGATCGGATTCGTCATGTAACCGCACTCCGAAGGCAGTTATATGAAACAGATTTACGACTACAACAAGACAGAGGTAAAATAGCACCTGCACGACTTGAGGCAATTCATCATAAGAGTATGCTAAGTAATCTATTATATAATGTCATCAGCCCGTTGACGACAGAAATTGAAATGCTTAAAACTACAATAGAGAATTTGAAACAACAAGTAACAAAGGAACAGGAGTCGGTAACTGAGAAAATTGAATTATATAACAGATCATGTGTCACCGGTCTGGCTCATGACGAAATGATCGCGGTTCCGTCTTATTGGGTATCGGAGCCGATCAATGCTTTGGAATTCCAGGACAGGGAGATGGATAGGGACAAATTAGATGACCTAATTATAATAAATTTTTAATCTGTCGATGTATCTAGGTTAGATGACAGTATTATTGGATAAACAGTATTTTGAGTATCTATTGGATCTTTCATATCCTTGTAAATAATGCTAGCTGTTTGTTCGTATGGATCATGTATACTCTCTTGTATATTCTCCTCTATATTCTTGCCGAGTCCAGTTGTTATTGGGGTTGTATCCCGTGCTTCAGAAGTATCTTCTCTGGTCTCATTGTCGTCATCAATGTCGTCAGGGTCCGATTTGCTTATGCTCTCATCTTCAATACGCCCTACCACCTTGTTCCATTCCCCAAATATGAAGTTTTGCAACATATCGAGCGGCATAATACATATAAGATAACCTTGTCTGAAAACTATGCGAATACCCCATATGAAGAACCACACCGGGAATAGCAATATCCATAGTACCCTTTTGCCAAGTGCGGCTGCAAACACCCAAAGAGCGGCAAGCCACAGTAAGCTATCTCGAATTGTTAATCCGGCCGAGCATATTTGAACACCTATCTCGAATATTCCTATCCCGATACCGTTACAAACAAAGGCAACAATGAGATACATTGCAATCCATTTTTCGACAATACTCACTAAATTCCTCAGATTATTGAGTCCAAGTTGCGTATGGATATAATCAATGTCTATATTATCAATCCAATCCGCAACTGAATTAATTACGTTGATTAGAATATATAAACCACCACATCTGATATTTCGACGCCCATTTAACACCTTTAAATCCTTTTGTGCATTAACTAGACTGATAATTGGAACTGCAGATTTGGGTTCAGAAGTCATCGTTGAGGTCTGATTGGTTGGGGCCTTCGGGGTCTGAAAGACAAAAATTACCCACCATTTTCACACCTGTGAAAAGTACTAGACACAAAACAGACGTCCAAACTATAGTAGCCACTATTTGTCCAAAGTATAACAACATCGAGTAATAATATGCATAGGCAACCACGCACAAAACAGTTGCATTAAGCGTAATCATAAAGCGATTGTCCTCGGATCCAAATATAATAATGTTTGAAAACACCACAGCGGTCAAGAATCCAAGTCCAGCATCAGGGAACCCATTCTGGGGAATGCTTATCGCGTGTCCATTGCTACTTGTTATGCAATGAGGCGCCTCCCAAGGAATTATCAACTGAAGAATTGTATTGATAAAATAGATAAGGGTTGCAATAATGTAATACCAATAAGATCTTGGAAACGATGAATATAAAAGCCTCAAGCCGAGAAGACATAAAATGACAAAGCCGAGAAAAATAAATACAAGTCCAGCAGATGGAAAATAAGCATCATGTCGAAAGCAAATAGAAAGAGTAAACGAGTCCATTGTAGATCGTATATATTTTTTTTAACACAATAAATGTTAGCAAGATCAAAATTTGCGAGCAGCCCTTTTATTAAAATTCTTTGTTGGTTAGGGGTGAATATGGGTGAACTGCGGTGAGTGGTGCTATGGGTTTGGGGGCTGTTACCAGTGCACTTGCCAAAGACATACCGCAAACCAGCGTCAGCGAAGCACCAAAAATCATTACCATTGTAATTACAACAATAAGCCAGTCGTTTCTATATGCCTTGGGTTTGATATCTGTCGCTTGAGCCGTAGTGGTATTCGTCGAATTGCACATAAGACATACGGGACAAGCTGTAAGATTCGCGGTTGTTGTGTCACATATAGGACATGTAGAATTTGTCGTAGACGAATATGTCGAATTAGTGGGTGAACATGTCGAATTAGTAGGTGCGCATGTGGAATTAGTGGGCGGACACGTGGAATTTGTCGTTGAATATGTTGAATTCACAGCTGGACATGTTGGACATGTAGCGTTAGTGCATGTTGAATTGGTTGATGGACAGGTTGAACATGTTGGACATGTCGGGGAATACATTGTACCATTAAATGATACTTGATTACATCTACTTGTACTGCAATACACTCCCGGATCAAAAATACCGCCTAGATTATAACACTCCTGAACAAGCATTGAATCTATACATGTACTTACATTTACACAACATGTACCGTAAAGCGGGCATACCGTTGATGAACATTGCGATCCTTCACTCCCCGTTGATCCCTTACATTGGCCTTGATAATATGTAATACTACACGAACTATTATATGCGCAGCAAGGGACAAAACAAAGTCCAGAAGAACAAGAAGTACCAGCACCTCTCGGACTTCCATTATAAAATTCAGCACAGGTTTCACCGGTAACATCTGTACAATTATTATTGTTACAGCACCCGCCATTTGTTTGATAACATGGATTTGGTGAACACGACGATCCCAACCCAAGCCAGTTCGTGGGATATGCCACTGGTGTTCCACCCGGTGCGCTACACGATATCGTATCTGTAGCATATGTGCATGTGCCCGCAGTAGGACATGGCGGCGCACTGCATGATGGATAGGAACAACATGCACCCGTTGATTGTGTTCTGTATTCTATAGCAAGTAGAAGAATATACAACAGTATACAAATGCTGGAGTTCATTTGATCAATAATGGGTTAGCCAATAAAAAGGTAGAAATAGAGTTTTTTTTTCCTATCGATACACTATAGAAATAAAATGTTAATTTACGTATAAAAAATTTGTTAATTCTCTTGACGATTAGTCGAGCATGGGTTAGGTAAACATAAGATTCCAATACCAAGCCATGATGTGACAAATGGGGATGCAGAACACGAATACGCATTTATGGTTTGTGTACATATTCCTTTGTTAGAACATGGCGGAGTTGCACATCCTGGATAAGTACAACAGGCCCCCGTTACTTGTGTTCTACATCCAATAGAGAATAACAATATCCATAACACTATCCAAACAGTCCAATTCATTTCTTAACAGCAGATTTGACCAATAGAAAGTCAATTATAGATTATTATTAATATGACAACATATTGAATGCAAATATAAATCTTAAATAGATCGAGATCGGGATTTATAATTAAAGTATTTGGTTAATATTCATGGGTAATGACAGAGGAATAAGGTTGGATTGAATTTAACGGTGCTATTGTTTTCGGAGGTGTTAATAGTGTGCTCACTAAAGAGATCACATAAACTAAACTCAACGATACACCAAAAATCATTATAATTGTAATTATGATAATAAGTCCATCATTCCTATATACCTTAGGTGTTATACTACCTAACTGGGGTTGGGATACAGAGGTGTTCATTAAATCACAAACAAGACATAGACTACAAGATGTAAAATTCACGCTTGTTGTGTCATATACAGGACAGGTGGAATTCGTTGTAGACGAATATGTAAAATTTGTAAAGGAGAGAGTAGAATTGGTAGGTGCACATGTTGAATTGGTGGGTGGACATGTTGAATTGGT
>VFSW01000318.1_pt1 | contig 68654 bp, 56 predicted proteins | sample 5358111 | NCBI WGS metagenome assembly VFSW01 (sample SAMN11554181, study PRJNA540505) | mine drainage metagenome | isolation source: sediment from site ElyBrook_90M | place: USA: Ely Copper Mine, Vershire, VT | collected 2017
AATACAGGATATCCAAACAGAACAGGTTTCGTTGGAATTCTTGTTTTGCTCCTTAGGTTTTTATTCGAAACAGCTATCTTCGTGTTTCACCGGCGCGCGCACAGAGTTCCCTAAGCTAATACGATCCACAAAGAAACAAAGGAATATTCAATTCAAGCAATGATCCATTCGCCTTGTGTCTACCCAGCTTAGCTTCAAAACAAGTGTGCGCAAAAAAGAAAATACTCACGAATTAATAATAAGATTCCAATTTCAAATCATCGAGTGTCATCTTTGAGGCAAGGTAGCCAACTTTTTGAGATCATCTTCTAGTCTCCAACGTTTCTCATATGATATCTTAGCAGAATCATGCTAACATGTCATAAATAGATTGATCTCGAGAATAGAAGTTGGAGATCAAGTTTCTAGTGCCTCGTTCAGGGTGTCATTTGTTCTTTGATCTTTTTCCCCATCTAAGAAAGAGAATTTGGTGAGGCCAGACCATGAGTGAGGAGATCTCAGAAGCATGCGGGATTTTCGGAGCAATTTCGAAATCCGATATGGACGTTTTCCCTCTCCTTTATTGGGGACTCCTTTCCTTGAATCATAGAGGTCAACAATCTTATGGCTTCACCACTCTGAAAAGAGGAACCTTTCACAAAAAGGAAGATCTGAACCTCGTCCCTACTGATCCGAGAGAAGTTGGGAAACTTTCTTCCGCCCTCCGTGGTTCTGTCGGAATCGCCAATGCAAGATACGCTACTTCCGGTGGACGACGGACTAAACACCTTCAGGGAGGAAAGCAACCGCTGGTCGTTTCGGCCGGTAAAAAGAGGATTGCAGTAAGCTACAATGGAAACATTGTTAATGCGTCCCGACTCCGGTCAGATCTAACGAGAGAGTTCGGCAAGTTCAAGACTGATGCCGATACTGAAGTCTTAGCTCGTCAGCTTCTTCTCGCGCTCGAAGAAAACAGTGGGGACTATCAAAGAGCAATCGGAAACGTGCTTGATGTCGTAGAAGGCGCGTACTCCGCTATGGTGCTTGATTCCGATGGAAGTCTCCACGCGTTTAGAGATGTTCATGGGATACGCCCGTATTGTTTTGGAACTAAGAAAGGAGCCTACGCTTTTGCTTCGGAAACCCCAGCACTTGACATCAATGGGTTTTACCAGCAGGATTACGTCCATCCTGGCGAGCTCGTTTCTGTCGACAGCAAAGGCAATTTCGAAAGGACAAAGGTAAGGAAGCAGAGGGATGCAATCTGCGCGTTCGAATTTGCGTACTTCTCCCGTCCAGACTCAATATTGAACGGTACCAAGAAACCGGTCTATAAGATAAGAGAGCAATTTGCAAAAGCACTTGCGAAAACATACCGTAGCACTCTCCGAAATGCAGATCTCATAATTTCAATGCCCGAAACAGCAGACGATGCAGCGTACGGATTGCATGAAGCGACAGGACTTCCATGGGAGAGAGCTGTCAGAAAGAACAGATATGTGACGAGGCGCGCCTTCATATCAAGGAGCAACGAAAGGGACAGTGTGATAGACAAGAAGGTGAACATCGTTCCGAGTCTTGTCAAGGGAAAGAGACTCGCAGTTATCGAAGACAGCATCGTGCGTGGCGACACCTCCAAGATCAACATTGCAAAACTACACGGAGGAGGCGCCAAGTCAGTAGATCTTTTTGTAACTTACCCTAGAATCACCGATCCTTGTCTATATGGAGTCGATATGGCGACCTATGGCGAGCTTCTAGGTTCCAAAATGAGTGAGCGTGAGATGGCATCGTGGCTGGGCACCCGCTCTGTGAATTTCCAAACAATAAATGGACTCGTGGAATCGATAGGGATTTCTCAGGAGAGACTCTGTCTGGGTTGTGTCACAGGACGGTACCCAACGCCCACTGCTCAAGAGCTCGCTGACTCAATAAAGCGAAACTACGGCAGGTCGAGAAAAGAGAGCAAAGCTCGAATATACGAGAGCACCACTAATCAGGGCACCTAGGTCGAGACAAATGAGGAAGGACGTGTTGATCGTAGGTTCGGGTGGAAGGGAACATGCCATCGCGTGGAAAGTGTCCCAGAGCCCGCTTGTCCGAAATATCTTCGTCGCGCCTGGAAACGGGGGAACAAGAATGTGGAACGTTCCCATTCAAGCAACTGACATCGATTCTCTTTACAATTTCGCAGAAAAACAGGATTGCCTTACGATTGTAGGGCCGGAGGCGCCACTTGAGCTCGGGCTCGTCAACCATTTCAGAAAGAAGGGACTTCCAGTGTTTGGTCCGACCAAGGAACAGGCAAGACTTGAGTCAAGCAAAGCGTTTTCAAAGGAATTCATGCTCGACAATGGCCTTCCCACAGCGAAGTTCAAAACATTCTCAAATCCAGAGCAAGCAATTGATTACTCGGATTCAATGGAGGGAAATATTGTCGTCAAGGCGGATGGACTTGCATCAGGGAAGGGCGTCATGGTATGCTCTAACAGAGAAGAGGCGAGGAACGCAGTAAGAACAATCATGGTAGAGAAAGCATTTGGCAAAGCGGGCAATGTCGTCATCGTGGAGGAAAAGCTCAGCGGAAGCGAGGTGTCAGTAATGGCAATGTGTGATGGCAGTGATGCAATGTTTCTCGGGACCGCTGTCGACCACAAGAGATTGCTCGACGGAGACAGAGGTCCCAACACTGGAGGAATGGGTGCCTATTCTCCAGCAGCTGGACTTCCTGAGGAAGTGCTGGAAGTTGTGATGGAAAAAATAGTCAAACCGACTGTCAGAAAGACTGGATTCACTGGTTTCCTTTACACAGGCCTCATGATGACTGCAGAAGGCCCTATGATCCTAGAGTTCAATGCGCGCTTCGGAGATCCAGAAGCCCAGGCAATCCTGCCTAGACTTGAATCCGATATTCTTGATCCCGTCATGTCCGCTTGTTATGAAGGAAGTCTTGGAGGAAGCTCTAGCCCGAAATGGTCGAATCTTAACACCTGTAGCGTCATAATGTGTTCCGCAGGGTATCCGTTACATGTCAAGACGGGCGCGGAAATCAAGGGACTAAAATTTGTAGACAGTGAAAATGGCATTTTCGTGTTCCATTCGGGCACAAGATTCCAAGACGGCAGGCCCTATACTTCGGGTGGTCGTGTCATATGTGTGACGGGAATGGCTAGCTCACTTGAAGGGGCCTCTGGCATTGCTTATGCGGCAGTCGGAAAAATCCATTGGGAAGGAGAGAATCACCGAACAGACATAGGCCGAGCTAGGAATGAAGTCCCTTGAGGGATGACATTGGCAAAGAAGCTACTTTTTCTTGCATCTGGAAGGGGCAGCAACTTCCAATCGTTTGTGGATCATATAGAATTGGGCATACTTAGAAATCTATTGATTGCTGGGGTGGTCTGCAATCAGAATCGTGCCCCAGTGCTTGACCGAGCAAGGAAGGCCGGTATCCAGACTTTCGAGATCGAAGGAGTCACAGGAAAAAAATTCTCGTCGCCTGAGGAGAGAGAAGAGGCGCGTATCGCCTTTGACAAACAGTGTTTGGACATTGTAAAATCACAGAGTATTGACTTTGTAGTCCTTGCGGGTTTTGATCAAATAGTCAGCAAGAAGTTCGTTGACGCCTTCCCGCTCAAGATAATCAACATACATCCTGCGTACGATCTTAAGAAGTTCGGTGGCAAGAACATGATAGGGTCTCGAGTCCATGAGAGTGTCTTGTCAAGTGGAGTAGAATACTCCGGCTGCACAGTTCATTTCGTTACTGGAAAGGTGGATCAAGGTCCCGCGATCCTGAAAAGACGAGTTCCAGTTCTCCCAGGAGACACAGGGTCGAAGCTTGGAGAACGCATCTTGCTCGAAGAGCATCTGGCCTACCCCGAGGCCCTGCAACTACTTGTTGAGGGCCGAGTGCTGGTCTCAGACTCTGGCGACGGTTGTTTTGTCGACTTTTATAGCGACAATTGGGATATCTTTTGGTATGAGCGCCAGTGCGCCTACATCGATATTCAGTCCAAGCAAAAGAGGTTACATGAATAGTGGAAACTGTAATGATGCATGCTGAACCTCTGGTTCAGCAGATGAAGAATGTCATCTCAAAAGACGTGAGCGAGCTAAAACGCGAGAAGGGAATTCACCCAAAGCTTGTTGCCCTTCTAATTGGCAACGACCCCGTTTCCCGAACATACGTTGAACTAAAGAGAAACGATTGCGCAGATGTAGGCATAGAGTCCGAAGTCAGGGATGTGAGCACTTTGCCCGTTGGAGAAATCAGCCACCGACTTTTCGAACTCATAGGAGAGCTGAATTCTGATCCTGCTGTCACTGCAGTGATTCCGCAAATGCCTTTTGATGGGAGGGTGAGCGAAGAAGAGGTGTTTTCTACACTTAGCCCGGACAAAGATGTTGACGGCTTGACTCCGTTTCGTCTGGGAAAGTTGATGAGAAACGAATACTCCTTAGAGTCCTCTCTTCTTCCTTGCACACCAAAAGGGATCATCATGCTTGTTCAACACTATGGCGTGCCAGTGACAGGCTCTGACGTGGCAATCATAGGAAGAAGCACACTCGTAGGGGAACCCCTGAGGAAACTCTTTCAGGATCTTGACGCGACAGCTACGTGCTACCATACTCATTCCAAACACTTGGCGGCAAAGATCAAGGAAGCAGATATTGTAGTGGCGGCGTCTGGCAGACCGCCAGAGATCTATGATGAAGCAGGTTTTAGGATATCCGGAGGAATGGTAAAAGAAGATGCAGTTGTAATAGGAGTAGGCGTCAAGAGAGACACAAAGTCTGGCAAGATGCTCTTCGATGTGGACACAAAATCACTGAAAGGGCAGTGTGCGTATCTGACTCCCAATACTGGAGGGGTCGGCGCGATGACAAGGTCGGTGTTAATTCAAAACACAGTGATTGCCGCGAGAGTCCAGCTATTGAAATTTTGAATTAAAGCGCTTGCTCGACATAATCTACCATTGCCTTAATAAGAGCGTACCCGTCACCATGAGCTTCCGGTTTTCGACCTAGAGTCCAGTCCGGCAATTGGTAGCCCCAGTATGCATCCTCTGGGTGCGGCATTAGCCCAAGAATGGTTCCGCTGGGATCGCTCAGGCCGGCAATGTCCAAGATAGATCCGTTCGGATTCTCTGGGTAGGAGCTGTCAGCTAGCTTGCCATCACCTCGCGCGTACTGGAATGCAATCTGATTCGATTCAACTACTCTGTCAAGAATCTCTTTGTTTGCCGCAATGAATCTACCTTCCCCGTGCGCGACAGGAAACCTGAAGAGGTCAGGAAGGTTCCTTGTGAATAAACAGTTGCTCCTTGGATTTCTCCTTAGTGTCACCCATCGACACTCAAAGTGCCCCGATTTGTTGCTTGCAAGAGCGGATTGCGGCTGTTCAGACAGAAAGTCGAATCCAGGCAAGAGACCGAGTTCGACTAGCACTTGGAAACCGTTGCAGATCCCTAGAATTGGCTTTCGTGCCTCCACGAAGCGGCGCATGTCATCTTTCAGAAAAGATAGGATCCTCTTGGCCCATATAGCTCCAGCTCTAACATAATCTCCGTAGGCAAAGCCGCCTGGAAAAATAAGGGCGTCATATGTCGCAAGGTTCCTACGTCTCAGGATGTCATTCAGATGAAGTATTTCGACGTTCACGCCTTGATCCTCAAGACAGCTGGCGATGTCGCCATCCCTATTGGAACCGCCAACACGCATTACGCAGATTCTGATCCTTTCTCTTTGCATGAATTCGTCACCTAGGAAAATGTTCCCTTCCATGCATTGTAGCACTCGGAGATGGGCAAGTCAATTATCTTTTTCTTCGCGTGATCATGAATCTGTAGCTTGTTGGTGGAAATAGTGCCAATCTTCGTGAAAACAAATCCCTTCATCATCTTCTCAAACTTATCCTCCTCACCTTGCTGAATTTCCACCAAAAAACGAGAGTTAGATTCCGAGAAAAGTGTCTCAGTCTCCGAAAGCTTTGACTTTCCACTCTGAATCTCTGGAAGGTAAACGGTCGCCCCCAACATTCTCGCGAAACACATCTCAGCCATGGCAACAGCCAAACCTCCAGCAGAAAGATCATGACATGATCTTGCGAAGGGCTGATCAAGAACTCTGTTCATCGTTCTGTAAAGTGAAGAAGCAACCTGCGCATCAACTCTTGGAACCAGTCCTCCCCGAAAATGCTTCATTCTGAAATATTCTGAACCTCCGAACTCCGATTTTGTCTCGCCAATTAGGTAAATGGAGTTGCCAGGTTCCTTGAAATCTGATGAAATGCACCGCGAAATTTCTGGGACTATCCCCAGTGCGGTAATGACTAGTGTAGGAGCTATCTCTCCTAGAGGAGTCTCGTTGTAAAGGCTATCTTTTCCCGAGATAAACGGCGTGCCGAATCCCTTAGCGAAAGCATAACACGCCTCCGCGGCGCGCACGAGAGAGCCTAGATTCTCAGGCTTGTCGACGTCCCCCCAAGCGAAGTTGTCAAGCAATGCGATTCTCCTTCCCCCGACAGCAATATTGTTCCTTATCGCCTCATCAATCGCGGAGGCCGCCATCCAATAGGTATCGATGAGTCCATGAGAGGGATTGAAACCACACGAGATTACGAGCCCGCGGTCAGAATTTGGAACCGGTTTGATAACTGCAGCATCGTTAGGTCCAGAGTTCGGATACTGGAAGGGTTTGACCACTGTGTTGCCCTGGACCTCATGATCATAGGTCCTCACAATTGCCTCCTTGCTCGCCACGTTCGGCGACCGCAGCACCGCAAGCAGGTCGTTCGAAACGTTGGCTTGAGCGAATAATTTCACTGGATCTTTTCCGGCGACCTTTGTGGTGGGCGTCTTTGCGACAAGTTTTGGTAGTGGAGGGCCGAATAGGAAGCCGAAATCGAGCCTGCCAAGATGCTCTCCTCTGTAGTGAAGGTAGAGCTCGTTCCCTTCAGTAAGTTTACCAAAAGCGCTTGCTTCTATTTCTTCCCGCTCAAAAACTGAGAGGACCTTTGCTAACGTTGGCTCAGGCACGACGAGTAGCATACGTTCTTGGGTCTCAGAGATCCATATTTCCCAAGGGGCAAGATCCTGCACCGAGAGGGGGACGCTCGCTAGATCGACTTCTGCACCGCAACCGTAACCGCGAGCGGTCTCACATACTGCTGAAGAAAATCCGCCTCCGCCGAGATCGGTAATCGCAGATGCAAGATGCCTGTCGGCTATTTCGAGTACTGCTCGCTTCAGTCGCTCTTCAACTATAGGATTTGGTATTTGGACGGCCGGTCGCAACTTGTCAGCGTTCGAACCTATTTTCTCCGAGGCGAAGTTCACGCCGTGGATTCCATCACGGCCCGTGCGTGAGCCAGCTATGACAAGAATGTCTCCAGGTTTTGCGCTCTTCACGTAGTTCCGATTCTTCAAAAGCCCTATGCATCCGCAGAATACTAGCGTGTATCCGGTGAAACTGTTATCGAAATAGACAGCTCCGTTCACAGTCGGTATGCCCACATTGTTGCCATAATTTCCTACTCCAGCAACGACTCCCTTCATAAGATACTTGGGATGTCTGATTCCTGATGGGAGCTTAGAGTACGGAAAGTCAAGCTCTCCAAAGCACAGCACATCAGTGTTTGCAATTGGCTGCGCCCAAACTCCTAGTATATCCCTTATCACACCACCCACGCCCGTGGCCGCTCCACCGAATGGATCTATCGTGCTTGGGTGGTTGTGAGTTTCGACTTTTGCTGCGATTGAGTAAGTTTCCTCAAACTTAATGATCCCAGCGTTGTCTTTGAATGCCGAGATAAGCCAATTTGCTTCAATCTCCTCTGTGGCCTTCGAAATGTAAGACCTGAGAAGCCCATCGACAAGGTTCTTCCCAATTTGAATCGGAGATTTGAATATCTTATGAAAGCAATGTTCAGACCAGGTTTGGCCAATCGTCTGGAGCTCTATCTCTGTTGGCTCTCGCCCGATCTTCCTATAATAAGACCTGACCTCCTTTACCTCGCGCTCGTCAAGCCCTGTGCCGAGATTCTTTGCGAGTTGGAAGGCTCTTTTTTCGTCAGAGGCAACGAGTTTAAGACTTTCCTGAACCGCCAACTTCAACAACCTCAGCCTTGTACTCGTCCTTTGTAGGATTCACGAGCAATCGCGAACACATCATTCGTGCAGCTGACTCTGCATCCTTCTTGGAATTTGAATCAATAGTTATCTCGAATACTTTCGCCATTTTTACTTGTGAGACAGCGAAATTGAGGTCCACGAGAGATTTCTTCACGGTCTCCGCTTCGGGATCAATCTCATCCTTTCTGAGCTTTACTTCTATTCTTGCCTTGAACTTCATTGTCTGGTTTCCTTCAACGGTTTCGAGTTATAGTGTGAATTGTCGTGCAATTCCGTGGCATTATTACAGGATGACAGGTCTTGCTCTGTCGCCCGATTCGCGGATCACAATCTTCCCGCTTTTTGTGACCCTGCCGATTCTTCTCGTAGTGTGGTATTTATTAAACAAATCAACCAGGTTGTCAGCATTTTCGTTTTCAGCGATGACCGCAAAGCCGTACCCCATGTTGAAAGTCCGATACATTTCCTCCCTTGTGATAGACTTTTTCATCTCCTTTGAAGTTCGTTCTATCAACCCAAAGATTCCCGAAGGTGGATTCATTGGGCCTATCTCAACACCGAATACTTTGCCACTAGCCCGCTTTCTTTGAGAATCTAGCAGACGTTGAAACTTCCCAAAGCCGTCGCCAGTAATGTGAATCGCTGCCTTGAGACCAAACCTTCGTGCGGCTTCGATTATCTCACGGGCATAGATCCTTGTTGGTTCAAGAAGCTCTCTGATGAGAGGCCTTCCCATACCTTCTGGAATATCGTGCAAGTCGTACTTCCCACCCCAGGCCTTGAGCAGCACTTTTCTCGCAAGGCTGATGCCATTGGAATGTATACCTGAGCTTTCAATTCCAAGAATTACATCACCCTCATCTATGAATCCCTTGACCACTTCGCACTTGTCGACAACACCGAGGCAGGAGACTATTAAGTCAAAGGGATCTGCGCAGGCGCCCAAAAGGGGACTATGAAGTATTTCGGAAACATCACCAGTTTCGCCCGATGCAAGAACACATCCGGCTAGTTCTGCTCCTTTTTCGATTCCCTTTACAAGCCTCGTAACCACGGTAGGGCTCGATTTTGAAATATGAATCGCGTCGGCCAGGAGAAAGGGTGCAGCGCCCGAACGAACCACATCGTTGACAGCCATCGCAACTCCATCAATCCCTATCAATGAATGCCCGTTGGGATCGAGCTCTGCAAGAAGTGTTTTTGTGCCAATTCCTTCGATTTGCAGATCCAAAAAAGAGTCTCTGCTCTTGGAAGTGGGGAAGACTGGTCCGAAAGGAAGCTCAAGTGGTCTGCCCTGCGCATAGGCATTCCATCTTTGTCGTAGTTCTTCTATAACTTTCACTCTAGATCTTTCCCGAGTTGAGCGGTCAACACCTGCCCAAGAATAGGAAAAATCATGACTGTGGGGTTTTAGTTTCTTGTTAGGAGATTCCTTCATAGAAGCGACCTTGCAAGATTAAGCCAGATCACTCAAAACAATAAGCAATCTCAGCGCAAATTGGAAAGAATTCTTTCCCAATTCTTCGCAACAGTTTCAGTCTTTTTCGATGCAATGCCAACATAGAGGACCGGGTTCTCCACAAACCTGAGCTCATTACCAATTTTGTCATAGTATTTTTTCAATTGAGGATCTGAGGCCACAATCTTGCGGAAGGAACTTCCAGACTTGATGCTTCTTTGAACAACCTGCCTTACATATTCGTGGGCATCTGGATGGCCGGCGAAAGCAAGTAGGACGTAGAGAGGTTCGGCAGCCATCTGATCCATGCTTGATTCCAGATTTCGTTTCATCTGTACACTGTTCACGACCAGCCTGGGCCTTCTTCTATCTTCATCCCATATTGTCTTTGATAGCCTCCGCACACAATAATCGAAGGCGACAATCAGCTCGGGAAGATATCTTTGCGAACTTGAGTTGGTAAGATCCCGCTGATGTTCTGAAATCTGATCCATGTATATTGTGACCATCTGTGGCATAAATTTCTTCCAGAGGCTCTCCAAGTTTTCGAAGCTTATTGGGTTCCTTTTCTGCGGCATTGTGGAAGAACCCACTTGTTTCAAAGTGAATTCCTCAGACACCTCGTCTATTTCGGTTCTCTGAAGGTGGCGTAGGTCACGTGAAAGATTTGCAAGAACACCAAAAGCCGAAACTATACTATGCATGAGATCGGTGACTGCTTCTGGCTGAACAATCTGTGTCGACACTTCGCATGCACCAAGGCCCAGTGTCCCCAATAGCTCACTTTCGAATCTCTGAGGGTCACTCACCACCAGCGAGAGTGGCCCGTATACTCCTACAGCCCCTGCGAACTTTCCTGCGAGACCATTGACTGCATCATTGATCTTGAGGATGCGCTTCCCCAATCTGCTTACGTAATAGGAAAGGAAGAATCCAAATGTCACTGGCTCTGCATGCTGGCCGTGAGTTCGTCCCACCTGAACTGTTTTAGTATGAAGCCTTGAGATGCGAATTAGAGCGCGCTCCAATCTTATTAGATCCGGCAATACAACACTCTTCATCGCATCTTTGAAGCGCATTGCGTTTGCAGTGTCGACAATGTCGTAAGATGTTGCAGTCAGGTGCACGTACGGTTTTGCTTTGTCTGAAACCCGTCGACGAATCACGTTGGCGAGCGCGCGGATATCATGCTTTATACGCAACTCTTCAGCATAGACCTCTTTTGCGCTGATTTGCTGACAGGCTCTCGAGATCTCCTTCGCTACTGATTTGTCACATATTCCGGCTCTAGAAAGTTGCATTGCAAGAGCAGCTTCAACGCGAGATTTGTACTTGACATAACCTTCTTCCGAGAGGTATGGTAGCAGATCTCTTACACTATAGCGGAAATCCGTAGGAGAGAAGAGATCAAAGTGTGTCAAATTGTCGGATTTTGTCAAATCGACTTTCCTAATCCCGTTTCGAAACTTGAGAGAACCCTGGATATTGTTCTAACCAGTTATGTTCAAGACCTCGTCCACGCTCAAAAGACTGAGGGATGAAATTTCCTTCTTCCCTGACAGAACCTCATAGGCTCCAGTGCATCGGCGTGAGATCTGCTCAATGACGAGATCCGGTAGCTCTGGAATGGGTCCCTCGCCCGAGAAGCCCTTTCTCAGCAAAAAGTCGCGCAGGAATTCCTTGTCGAGACAATGTTTCTCTTGTTTCTCGCCGACCACATACTTGTCTCTTGACCAGAATCTGGCAGAGTCATGTGTGGGTGGTTCGTCTATCTGAATAAGATCATCGTCCAGGCGTCCGAATTCGAGCTTGAAATCCGGAATTATTATTCCCTTGAGCCACGCCTCTCTCTTGTAGTACTCATAGAGCCTGAAAGTGGCTTCCTCGAGCTCTTTCCACTCATCACTGCTCACGAGCCCTGATTCAATTGCTTTCTGCTTAGATAGTTCCTCGTCGTGACCATGTTCGCTTTTGGTCGTTGGAGTCAGAATGGTCTCCGGAAGCTCCTCTGCTAGCTGAAGCCCGCTTCTTAGTTTGATGCCTGAAATTTCATGCAAACCTTTTGAGTACGCCCTCCAAGCAGACCCGTAGAGGTAGGCTCTTGCAATCCACTCTATGTCAATGCGTTTGGCTTTTCTCACCCTGAGAGTGCGATCATCCAATTTGGAAATGAAGTGATTCTTCATAATGTGGCCAGTCTTCAAAAACCAGAATTCAGAAAGGCCTGTCAGTGCTGCACCTTTGCCACTAACACCTCGGGGCATAACGCGATCAAAGGCCGATATTCGGTCCGTTGCAACAATCAGCAGTTCATCATCCTCATCATAGATGTCTCTGACCTTCCCTTTGTGAAGCAGTTTCTTGTCTTCCAGTTCGGATTCAAGAAGAATTGTCAAGTCATAATCTCCTTCATTCGAAGTCATTCTCTCATGAGTCAGGCGATTTTGTCAGATTCTCGTCCATACTCACTATTTGTCTCTTCTTATCTTCGAGACTATTTGCAATTTCTCTTGCTATCTTTCGGTCTGTCAGTGCGAATATCTGAGCGACAAAATGAGCAGCCTTTGAAGGTTCATTCACAAATGCCACAGGCACATCCGAAGGAGTGAATTCGCTTGAAAATACTTTGGGATACCCCAGCTTGTCCGTGTCAGGAGGACATGCGACTACTGGAAAAAGACGCTGAGCTGCGACCACTCCTGACAAAGCATCGGAAAGACCCGCGACCGTGATCGCCACTATCTGGTCTCCTAATGAAGCGTATTCTGCCAAGATCCTGAGCAGGTGCTCGGGTGTTCTGTGGGCCGAGGCAATTCGCAGGTCACAGAGAATCGAATACATCGACAAGGTTTCCTTGATTCTCTTCGCAAACTCTAAATCGCTTTTGGAGCCCATTATCACCACTACTCTCTGCAAACTCTTTTCGATCTTGCCTCTGACGAGCCCATTTATTATGCATTTTAGTATTGAATGTGGTGACTTACGCAGGGAAAATGGTTTTGATTCAATATCAACCTGAATCAAGCTGTGCAAGCGAATCAGAGCCTGAAACGTATCCATCCGTGAAAAAAAGCGCCCGGTTGCCGCAGCAAGCAGAAATTTTCTATATTAATTAATGAGTAGAAAGTGTGTGGAAGATCCAGGGGACGAAGTGGCTCCTCGATGCAGTGAGGAGGGAAAAGACTGTGTGATAGAGACAAAAGGTATTTGCCTTTGACTTCAAAATATATCCAACGCGTTGCTTTAAATTCGATGGATGTAATCAGTTGGCTGAAGGCCTGGAAACTTGAAGATCAGCAACGTAGAGATCTATCAACTTGGGGAACGTGCCTCTGGAACGAGTGCGACTTGGGCGGGGAATTCGATAATTCTAAAGCTCACGACTTCAAATGGACTTGTTGGGTATGGCGAAGCAGTTCCGACGCTGAGGGTTCAGCCTGTTATTGAGGCACTTAGGGAGGTAGCCAGGGTCTATTCAGGGAAGAACCCGATGAACGTCGTTGAGAACATGCACGAATGGCACAAACATGATTTCTATCTTCCCATCTCCTTCGAATCGACTACCGCAGTGAGTGCATTCGACATAGCATGCTGGGACATTATCGGCAAGCAATTCGGCGCCCCCATACATCAGCTCATTGGAGGAGCAACAAGGACAAACGTGAGACTCTATTCGAATGGATGGTACAATGGTTGCGTCACTCCCGAACAGTTTGGAAATAGAGCCAAGAAGTTTCAGAAGATGGGTTACACAGCTCTCAAGTTCGATCCCTTTGGAGCGTATTATGATTGGATTGATGACAAGGGGTTGAAACTTTCCTATGAAAGGGTTAAGGCAGTCAGCGATTACACTCGTGGAAAGTTAGATTTGATGATTGAGCATCATGGCAGATTCAATCCAAACTCTGCGATTTCCATAGCACAGCGGTTGCAAGAATTCAATCCTCTCTTCATGGAGGAACCGATACATCCAGACAATCTGGAAGCTCTAAAGAAATACAGGAAAAAAACCCAAGTAAGAGTGGCACTCGGCGAGAGGCTACTCACCAAAGAATCTGTCATCTACACGCTGAAAAATGACTTGGCAGATTTTCTTCAGGTCGATCTTACGAACATCGGTGGTGTTACTCAGGCAATGAAGGTGTCCGCTATTGCCGAAGGCTTCGGGGTGGAGATGGCGTTTCACAACGCATTCGGTCCAATCCAAAATGCCGTTACTATTCAGTTGGATGCGACTATACCAAATTTCTTGATTCAGGAATCTTTCTATGATGTTTTCCCTGCTTGGAAGCGGCAACTGGTGAAAAATCAGTCCAAGATCGAAAATGGGCACAGCAGAGTTCCGACTCGACCTGGAATAGGAGTGGAGGTCGACGAAAGAGTGTTTGACGATCACAAGGCCGAAGGTCAGGAATACTTCAACCCCGACGAACCTGTGTGGGTTGTCAACAGTACCTGGAAGAACTAGCTAAGGGCCAGCATCCTATTTTCCATTCCCTTTGAGCTTCCATGCTATCGAAGCGCGGACCGATTTGACTTCAATAGCGGAAAGGGGGACCAATGGCCTCCTGACTGGTCCGCAGTCAATTCGGATCATACGCATGGCTGCTTTCAAAGCGGCGGGGAAGGCGCCGAGAACCATCGCCGCGCTAAATGGATCGATCTTGGCCTGAAACCTCCGAGAGGCTTCGAAGTTTCCCCTGACATAGTTCTTGTAGATTTGGCACGTCTCGGCTGGCAGAACATTGGCTGACCCCAACACAGCCCCAGCGGCACCCAACCCTAGGGCGGAAAAAGCAAGCGCGTCCGATCCTATCATTATGGAGATATCATCCTTTAGCAGACGCAGATATTCAAGAAATTGCGCAAGGTCATTTGTGGTGAACTTCACTCCAAGCACTCTGCCCCCGTTTTTCTCGTGGAGTGTTTTCACAACCTCTGGAGGAATATTGTATCCCACCCAGCTCGGAATGTTGTAAACCATCAAGGGAAGATCAACAGAATCCAAGAGAGATTGATAATGGATCAGAAGGCCTTCCGATTCTGTCTTGTAGTAATATGGGCCGGTCGCGATCATAGCATCAGCGCCCGCGGCAAATGCATCTTTGCCGAGCGCGATGGCATTGTCCGTTCCTGGTGAAGAAATGCCTGCAATTACGGGCACACGTCCCGCAGCAGCCTTGACGACGGTTTCGACCACGAGTCTTCTCTCTCGCCTCTCCAAGAGAGCGAATTCACCTGAGGTCCCTAAAGGCATCAATCCATCAACCCCGTTATCAATTAGGAAATTTGAAAGTCTTGCAAGAGCCGAGAGATCGATGTCTTGACCGTTTTTCCCTCTGAATGGAGTAACCATTGGGACAATGATTCCATGAATATCTGATTTGGAAATCTTTCTTCTTGGCATATACCATATGCAGCGTTTCAGGTATAAAACGCGTTTTCTTGGTTTTGTTGTTACATTTCCCTCATCTCGTGATTTCAGAGGCTGGGCTTTTTTGGTTGAACCTTGAAATTCCGAAATTCCAACGGAGGCTTTTGATGCACGCTCCTCCAGAGGCGTGCCAAACATGGAGCAGAGTGTGAAGACAGGAGCAGTGCGGAAAGCTGACACTTCACACAAACCCGGCGAATCGGCTTGACAAGCTCATCTGGGCAGTCTATTGATTCAGACTGTTGAACTTCTTCACATAGCTGTTAACCGCGTTAACGAGGGCCCCGTGGCTCCAAGTAAGCGGACTGACGGAAACAGGCGAACCATCATAGGGATTCAGTTGCTCAGCCATTATTCCAGAAGGAAGAGAGTGAGAAACGCACCAGTCAAGTATGTTTCGGGCTCTGTCGAGTTCAGATTTTTGCTTTGCAATCGCAATGTACCATTCTGCCAGCCAGAGATTGCATACAAACCACGGATTCCCTGGTATGCTCGAGTCGTATTCTCCAACCGCCTGGTATCTGTCTCCAGAGTACCTAGCTACACCGCCTACATTGGTCTTGATCGAAAGCTTATCCTCAATCTCCTTCATCGTCGCCGTCACTCGTCCATCGTCGGCAGGTAGCACGCCGAACAGAAAGATTCCTACCAACGAAGAGTCTAGCGAAGTGTCATGGTCCGTTACTTTTCCATTCGCGATGTTGCACCCTCGTATGAACCTTTTCAGTGAAGAGTCGTAAAGAAAATTCTCTATCGCCATCTTGACTTCAGCAGCTCCATCAGAGAAAGCGGTAGCGAGCTGATTATCACCAAAAGAGTCGGCAAACTTGGAGGCAGCGATGAGACCTCCGTAAACCGAGGAAGAAGTGTAGGTGAACACGCCTCTTCTCTCTTCCCAAAGATCGTAAGATTCCATCGGCAGATTGGTTGTTGGATCTCTGTATTTAAGAAGAAAATTTCCGGCCATTTTCACAATCGGTTTGTAGAATGGCTTCACAAAGTCCACATCTTGATAACGAGCGAAATGATTCCATAAAGCAATGATTACGAGAGCCGTTTCGTCTTCCTGAATCGGAAGCTGTGGTTCGTTGGCGACTACCCAAGGATGCCAAGAGCTCCCCGCACTACCATCTGGCTGATATTTGTGAAAAAACCATCCTGCAGGCAATATTGCCTTTGAGCAGAATTCGAAGAAATTTCTCGCCATGACACTATATCCAGCGTCATCCATCGCCATTGTTACGAATGCTCCATCCCTTGGCCACATATAGGAATAAGTGTCTTTGTTGAACTGAAGTATGTCTGAATCATTAGCTGCAATCACTGCGCCATTGCCGTCTGTTTGCGACCTTATGGTGAGCAGACTTCTCTTGTATAGATTCCAGACAGAGTTGCTGAGGTCGCTAGGATTAGCCTCTTCTTTTGAACACCAAAGTCTCCAGAAATCTATCGTTCTCTGAATCAGAATGTCAGGCGTTCTGCTCTTTACAAAGCCGTCCCTTCTTTGGACCTCGTCATAGGTCTTCCCGGCCACCATCCAGTAATAGACTGTTGCTTTGCCTTTCGCAGGAAGATCAACTCTCGCAGAGAGTACAGAATCGACTGAACCTTGGGCTATTGGGCTCATGGACAGAAATCCGTCTTCAGCGTCCTTCCAGGTACCAAGTGCGCCACGATATTCCTTGAACCCACAAGCATACTGAAAAATGCCCTCGCCTCTTTCCGTCTGGCAATTCATCAAGAAATACGTTTCAGCCTTGTAATGTAGAATTGCCTTTGACTTGTATGCGTCATAGTAAGCAGTGTCTCCGATGCTTGTGCTTTTCAAATGGAAGTCGTGATGAAAGAATAACCGGACTTCTCGAGCGTTATCGTTGAGATTCGCAATGCCCACTTTTCGAAGGAATACCGGGCTTACAAAATCAACGCAATCAGTGCATTCCAATTGCAATCTCATATCGGGATTCTCAAGCACGACTTGAGTGACAAGGGAATCATCAAGATACGTCATTGTCTTCTTCCAATCAGTTATCCAGGAGAATTTCCCATCGGCGAATACGCCGAATCTGAAAGGATGTCCCAGAGAGTGGTTTTCCAATCCAACATGTGGGAAGAAAATATCTGCAATCTGATACGTTCTATCGAACATCACAAGATATCTCTCGTTCCCGATTGGGAGATCTCGAGGCATGATGCTCTATCTCCAATTTCTGAGTGATTTAAACAACAATAGACACAATTCCGTAAGATAACACTGAAGCAGTACTAGTTCTAGAGCATCACTGTGCCACCGTCGACGACTATCGTTTGCCCTGTGACAAAACTCATGTTATCAGAGGCGAGAGTCACCGCAACGTTGGCTACCTCCTCAGGATTTCCCCAGCGCTTCATCGGAGACTCGGACGAGAGTTTTTCTTGTTCCCCACTCGTTAGCTGATCAAATGTTCTGATAGTTTTTATATTCCCAGGTGCAATTGCATAGGCCCTGATGTTGTAAGATCCGTATTCTGCTGCGATTTCTTTCGCGAGGCCTAGATTAGCCGCTTTTGCCAATGTATACGCTCCGCCTTTTTCGTAACCAGCTAATGCCGGCGTTGAGGAAAATATGATTATCACGCCATTTCTCCGCTGCATCATTCCTGGCAAGGCACTTTTTATTACTCGGAAAGATCCTAATACATCCACTTGGAATATTTTCAGAAAATCATCATCTTGTAGATCGAGCATTTTCTTATCCCACAGTTCCTTGACAAACGGATACCCAGCAGCACAAATCAAAGCGTCGATAGAGCCCAGCGTTGTTTCGGTCTTCTCGACAACAGCTCTAGCTTCCTGACTGTTTGATACGTCGGCCACGAGTGAGATCGCCTTCACGCCAAAGTTCTTTCTGATCTCTGCGGCCAGCTCTTCTACTTCACGCGCAGTTCTCGACACCAGAGAGACGTCTGCTCCGTTGGCGGCAAAAGCCAAGCCGGCTGCTCTGCCAATCCCCTTCCCTGCACCCGTAATCAGTGCCTTTTTGCGTTTTAGCAGATTTACACCTTCCATCTTTCTGATCGCCCAGTGATATATGGTATTAGACAGATAGCTTGATTCTCTTCGAGGCAATAAGGCTTCATTCGCCTTGGTTTACTGTTTGGGGTGCACACATATACCGGTCTCATGGTCAGACGAATGAAGATGACATCGACCAAGGCAGAGACTACTTCTGCCCTAGTAATGCTTTCTGGCGGATTGGATTCTGCTGTTGCGCTTTTCTGGGCATTACAAAGGCGGTTCAGAGTTGAGACAATTACTTTCGACTACTTTCTCCGCACCGCGAAAGAGCGGCGCGCTGCAATCAAGCTAGCAAAGCTGACACGAACAAAGCAGCACGTTATCGGCGTCGGATTTATGAGAGAAATAGAAGACGCCAAGGTGGAAGACAAGAATCCTGATCTTTCTTCAGCCCCAAGCGCTTATATTTCGTCACGCAATATGATATTCTACTCTATTGCAACTTCCTTGGCAGAGTTGACAAGCACTAAGTACATAGTTGGAGGCCACAATAAAGATGACAGTAATTCTTTTCCTGATTGTTCGAGTCGCTTCTTCAGACAATTTAACAAGACAACTTCTATTGGACTCTACACAAATGGAACAACTGGCAGGGTGATCCTACCGCTCACAAGACTCTCGAAAGCGCAGGTCATATCACTTGGAGTTAAGTTAGGCGTACCTTACGATCTTACCTGGAGTTGTTATAGGTCTCAGCCACAACCTTGTGGTAAATGTCACTCCTGTCTCCTCAGAGCAGCTGCATTCACGAAGGCAGGAGTCGCAGATCCCTTGTTAGACGGATGACTAGCCGGAAGCGCTTCCGCGTTAACACATCTCAGTATAGTTCAAATGTTCACCCGCTTTTGACGAGCTTATGAACCTCCTCCGGATAAGCTATTGACTTTGCGATCAAGTGGTTGAAATGCAGCAGAGCATCATTTACTGCGTTTATCACTGCCACATGAGCTGTCCCTCCTCCCTCCCCCACCCCTTTGGCTCCCAGTGGCGCGAAAGGTGATGGAATCTCTAAATGGCGAACATCAAGAGAGGGAACATCGACTGCCGTAGGTGCGAGATAATCAACAAAAGTTGAGGCCTGGAGCTGGCCGTCATCTGTGTATTTGTAATCTTCATAGAGCGCGGCTGCGATTCCGTGAATTGCTGCGCCATGCACCTGCCCATCCACAACAAGCGGATTTATCACTCGTCCTGCATCGTCAACAATTACGTACTTCAAAATTTTGAATTTTCCTGTCTCCTGGTCGAGTTCTCCAACCACCCCGTGCGACTGATAGGAATATGTCAATGCAAGGTTGGCAATCTTTCGTTCGTCAGGGGCCCCCAATCCGTTATTGTACACATTAATCGTCCACAATCCCGCTTCCATTCCGGGAGGAAGCAATGCAGGCATCCCATACGCTATCCTTGCGAGTCGCTTGATCGTGATTGACTTTGAAGGATCCTTCTTTGATTGAACATTGCCCCCAACCATTTCCACATTTTCGAAGGCTTCTTGCAGAATATGAGCGCCTATTTGCAATACCTTCTGTTTCAGCTTTAGAGCAGCCCCGTAAACAGCACCGCCACCCATCGCGGCGTATCTGCTACCATATGTACCAGAGTGCATGGTGTATGGATGCGAGGAAGAATCAAATCCAGTGGCGACATGAACTGATTCGAAATCGACATCGAAGACATCTGCAATTATCTGACTTGAGACTGTCTCATGACTCTGACCTTGTGGAACTGTGCCAAGTTTCGCAACAAAACGGCCGTCTGGTGTCAACTGCAGGAGGCATGCCTCAGTGTTCCCAATTAGAGGCAATTTTGGATTCAGCATCTTCACTTGGCCAAAATTTGGAGCTCCAGAATCGAGCGTCGTAGCGACTCCGATCCCAATATACCTTCCTTGGGCTCTAAGTTCCACTTGTTTCTTTCTCCAGGTTTCGTAGTCAAGAGCATCCAGAACCATCTCCATGCTTTTCGGATAGTCCCCGTCGTCATAGATGCACCCATTCGGAGTGGTGTATGGTTGATCGTCGCGCGCAATGTAGTTACGCTTCCTTATTTCCACGGGATCTATTGCGAGCTCATGCGCTACGAGATCCATGACGCGCTCTATCATGAACGAATGCGGCGCCCGTGCGAAACCTCTGTTCGGGCCTGCAGGACACTTATTTGTGAACACCGCGTACATGTCATTTGAAATATTCCTTATCTTGTAGGCGCCCGGAACAACCTGCGCCCAGACGGTCAATCCAGCAGGCTCGTGCCTTGCAAAAGCACCATCATCATCAATACTCGTAATTTTCAAGCCAAGAATTGTTCCGTCAATTTTGACCGGCGCTTCGACTACGAACAATCTTTCGGCCCCATGGTTTCCAGCGTGCAGATGCTCCGTCCTAGATTCCAACCAGCTCACAGGTCGTTGAACTTTCATTGAGGCAAGGGAAATCAGAATGACATACGCGTAGTTGATAATCTTGCAGCCAAATCCCCCGCCAATATCCATGGTTATGAAGCGCATCTTGTCGTAAGGTAACCGAAGCGCGCTGTTGAACTGGGGCAACATGAACGAAGGTTCTTGGTTGTTACACCAGACAGTCAATGAGCCTTCCTTAGGGTCAAAATCTGCCACGACAGCGTTGGTCTCGAGAGGCGTTGAACTGAATCTGTGAAAGTGGATTTTTGTGCGAAATACCTTGTCTGCCTGATCTATTGCTTTCTCGATATTCCCATAATCGTACTTGACATGGGCCATTATGTTGGTGCCGATTTCCTCATGTACAAGGATGTCGTTTGAGGAAAATGCTCTTTCTGCATCAACAATTGGCTCAAGGAGCTCGTAATCAACTTCAATCGATTCAAGCGCATCCTCGGCCACGTATTTTGAATCAGCGATGACAACCGCAATTGGCTCACCCACATATCGCACTTTTTCCACTGCGATTGGATAGTCTTTGACATTTGATGCGGGAGGCACCGTCATTTGCGGGAGCGGGTCAGACATCTTGACAACGTCATCTGCAGTTAGAATGCCAATGACACCAGGCAGACTTCGAGCATCGCTGATGTCAACATGTTTGATTCTCGCATGCGCATACGGACTTCTCAAAATAGCTGCAAAGGCCATGTTTGGAAGACGAACATCATCAACGTATTTGCCACGTCCACGAATCAGCCGATAATCTTCCTTGGTCTTCAGTGGCAGCCCAATGAGGCTCTGCCTCTGCTGGCGCTGCGCTTGAACAGCGTTCGTCTTTGACATCTGGACTTTCTCTCCGCGCTTTCAAAACCTTGGGAACCTGTACTCCTAATGAACCCTACGGTCTCTTGCATGAATTGAAAATGAAAGAGTTTCTGAGCTAGCAGCAGAAATCTACCTATGGAACGAAGCCTTAAATTTTGAATTCCGCTTCGAAAGAAGAACTGCGTGATAAAGCATGTCTCTGCGCGACAAGTTTGCAATCATTGGATACGGGGAAACTCCCGTGAGCCGTGCACGAGCAGACAAGGGAGAACCCAAGATATCTGTTCAGGAGTACTTTGCCTGGGCGGCGGAACTCGCGCTTGCAGATGCGGGTTTGGAAAAGAAAGAGATGGATGGTGAAGGAGTAGCTGTCACAGGGGACGCGTATCCACATGCCGAGATTTGGTCCGCCGAAGTAATCTCTGATCTGGAATTCTCTCCAAAACTTCTGATCAGAGCAGACCATGGCGGGATGAGCGGGGCTTCGATGCTTTACCAAGCTGGTTTGGCGGTCTCTTCTGGAGTTGTTGATCTAGTCCTCTGTATCGGTGCTGACACGCCAATGAACATCACGACTCCGGGAGCAGTGCGAACTTGGAGATACGAATCTGATTTCCAGAAACCATTTGGAATGATGGGGCCCAACAGCCAATTCGCGTTCATCTTAAGACGCCATATGCATCAGTATGGAACGAAGCCCGAGGAGCTCGGCAAAGTGGCTGTTATGCAAAGAGAGAATGCGATGAGGAATCCAAACGCATACCTGAAGCAGCCTCTAGCTCTTGACCAATACCTTTCTTCGAGGATGATTGCGGATCCAATTCGAATTTTCGATGCTTGCATTCCTGTAAATGGCGGTTTGGCTTTCATAGTTGCTTCGAAAGAAAAGGCCAACAAGATTGCGAAGGAAAAAGCCGTTCCCGTTCTAGGGATTGCAGAATCGGACAACTTCCACCAAGGTTCAAGTTTGCGGCCTGATATCACATATCTCGGAATCTCTCAATCGGCCCGAGAGGCTTTCGACATGAGCCAAGTGTCTCACAAAGATGTGAGTTTCTTCGAGCCGTACGATGATTATACCGTCGCTGTCTTAATGCAAATCGAGGATGCTGGTTTCTGTCCAAAGGGGAAAGGAGGGAGATTCGTAGCCGAGCACGATATATCAAGTAAGGGGGATTTCCCAGTAAACACTGGGGGTGGACAGCTTTCCGCTGGACAGCCAGCGATGGCGGGCGGATTGATTCATATCGTGGAGAGCGTTAGACAGATTCGAGGCGAAGGCGGAGCAAGACAGGTAAAGGACGCGAAGGTTGGTGTTTCAACAGGCATAGGGGCAATCAGCTACGGCAACAGTCTCGTGAACAGCATAACGATGATCTTTGGCAAGAACTGATATCGGAAGTTGAATCTGACATGTCGGATAAATCAAAGCCTTATGAGAAATTCCTTCCTGAGATCAATACACTGACAAAGCCCTTCTGGGATTTCTGTAAGAACCACGAACTCAGAATGCAGTATTGCACGAAATGCACCAGCTGGATATGGTACCCGAGGGCTTGGTGTCCTAATTGCGGCAAGCGCGATGCTATTGAATGGCGCAGGCTATCGGGCAGGGGAGAGATATACTCTTTCACTGTGATCCGTCAAGTGATTGACAATTCACAAGCCTTCCAAGCAGATCTTCCCTTTGCGATCGGGCTAGTGGAATTGGAAGAGGGTCCAAGAATCTATAGCAATGTAACAGGACTCAGTCCCGAGGAGCTGAGTATAGGAGACAAAGTCTTCCTGTATTTTGAAGATGTCACGCAAGAAATATCGCTTCCCAAATTTCGCAAATTATGAAGCGATCCCGTTCTAGTAGCCTGCAACCTTATCGACCAAATTGCGCAGGATCTCTCCTCTAGCATACCTTCGAAGGTTCTCTTCGACGATCGGGTGTGCCTTCTCATAATAATTGGGAGTCCAACCCCCTATGTGTGGCGAGACAATCACGTTTGAAAATGTCCAGAGTTCTGAAGTTTCAGGTAGAGGCTCGACCTCGAAGACATCCAAAGCTACAGCTGATAGTCTGCCCAGCTTTAATGTTTCTATCAGGTCTGCTTCGACCACCGTAAGGCCCCTTCCAATGTTGATGAAGATACACCCACTTTTCATCTTCGCAAATCTAGCCGACCCAAAATAACCTCGAGTCTCATTGGTCAGTGGTAAAGCGTTCACAATCACGTCAAACCGCGATAAGACTTCGTTTGACTCTTCCTCTGAGAATATCTGATCAACATATTCTCTTAGAGGTAGATTCTTAATTTCTTTAGAAACATCTTTTCTTATCCCGATCGTTTTCATCCCGAAAACCTTTGCTTTTCTGGCTATCTCCAGACCTATGCTACCAAGCCCAAAAATTCCCATAGTTCTTCCGCCAAGCTCCCCAACTTCAAAGCTCTTCGTTCCAAGTCGAATTGGAGTCCACCTGCGCCTCTCTTGATCGAGGATGACTGTCTTGATGTTTCTTGTGAATGCCAAAAGGAGTGCAAAGACATGCTCCGAGATCTGAATCGCATGAATTCCAGAAGAATTTGTCAGAGTAATACTTGGGTTGTCTCGAATCTGAGATAGTGCGAGGTAATCCTCTACTCCAGCAGTTAAGGCATGTATCCACTTACAATTCTTTGCTACGGACACGATATCCTTGTTCGGGGCGATCATGACCAAGACTTCTGCTCTTTTCGCAAGTGTCAAGGCTTCTTCTTTGGTAGAAGATCTCGTGAACTCAAAGTCATCGCCCAACTTCGCCCGCAGATCTTCCAAGTACCGATAAGGAACATTGACTGTGAAAAGCACGAGTGGTTTCGCCAAAATGACAATCGCCGCATCCCTAGAACCAGATAGAGTCGGCCATCGACAACTTGTGCAATGAAAAAAAGATTGCGCCAGGACTTAGTATTAGTAGAGGTCTCTCCAAACGAAGCTCATCATCAGAAGTTAGGCAAACCTTTTTGTCCAAGCGGGAGCCAATCTTTGCTTGATGGAAGGGAGGAGCCCAATTGGGGCAACAAAGGAGAGTGACTTACAGGGTACTCGAGACAAGTCCTCAGATTCTGTTGCGCGCCCGAACGTTATGACTGGCAGGGGTGATGCCGGGCCACTCATTTTGACTCTCGATGATTGGTTGGCTAAGTTTGGAAGAATATATGGCAAGAGACATGACAAGCATACGACAGAGTACATGATCTCAAGACTGGTAGAAGAAGTCGCCGAACTTGTGGACCCAATGGAATCTCAAGACAGATCCAAGATTGCCCCAAATCTCGCAGATGTGTTCACCTGGATATGCTCTTTAGCCTTCAAGCTCAACATAGACCTCGCTTCCTTGGCCTGGGAGAAATACGGCAGAAATGCGCCACATTCCGCCAATAGAATTTCGCAACCCCCTCTGCAGGAATTTTCTCAACCACAAACGCTTCAGGAGTGGCAGCGCTTTATTTCTAAACTCTATCAGGAAGAGAACTCTCGACTCACCCCCATGAACGCACTCGTTGCGATGATGAAAGATGTAGGCGATCTTGCGATGCTCAATAGAAAAAGAGCTGGGCAAGATCAGGTGACTTCGAAACTCGCCGCAATCCTTGCGTGGACACTGACTGTTGCCCAGTTGCTTCAGCTTGATTTGGCCGAGACAGTTTATGAGAAGTACGATGACCACTGTCCCGTCTGTGGTGAATCGATATGCAACACGGATGTTTGCCATCCGTTCAGAACGATGTACGTGTCCTTCGGCAACCTGACTTCGGACGAAGAAAAGTATGCCGTACTTGACACTGCGACGACCTATGGTTTTGAAACTCTAGTGAATCCAGCTGCATCTTTGCAAAACACTAACGATTTATCCTCGTCATTGGACCTGATAAATGGAAGCGATGTGGCTTGCCTCTTGCTTTCATCATCCAATGAGTCTGCTTCAGGAGCAGAATATAGACAGGTCTTTGAAGCGCTTGCTTGCTATTCGATTCTATCAAGAGGCAACGTGTGCATATTCGCCAAGGGAAAGAATTTGGGCTTCCCTGAATTCCTAGGCAACACGTTCTCGTCGGAAAATATTTCTGTGGTGCAGTATTCAGATGCAAACCACCTCAAAGGACTTATTCAGACCTATCTTGAAAAGCTCGGCCGAAAAAGAGGGAAGAGGACTGGTCGCGCACCAAATGAATAAAGGTCTCGGGCTCTGTAGAGCTCCTGAGTTATGAAATCTAGCGAAACCCGTTCGGATAGAAGTGAGACTCTGCGCAAGTTGATCGTCTCGCATGCAATCGAGAGGAGAGAACAGGGATTCACTCTCGCATCTGGGAAGATCAGCAATCTCTACGTCGATCTCCGAAAACTGACTCAAGACCCATTAGGAATCAACCTGATCGGGGAGCTCGTCCTTGACAAGATCGAAGATCTTGTTCGTGAAGCAGAGTATGTAGGCGGACTTGAAACTGCGTCAATCCCAATCTCGACTGCTGTCAGCCTCCTTAGCATTCATAGGCAAAAGCATCTCAAAGCGTTCTGGGTCAGAAAGCGACAAAAGGATCATGGGTTGGAAAACAGGATCGAAGGGAATCTGGAAAAAAATGCGAAGGTGGTAATTATTGACGATACTGTTACAACAGGCGGATCTTGTCTCCTGGCAGCCGAGGCCGTCAAGGAATTCGGAGCTAGAGTAGTCCAATCCATAGCAATAGTTGACCGAGGTGCCAAGGAAAATTTCGAAAAAGCAAGAATCCCGTTCTTTGCCTTTTTCACTGAATCTGACCTTGATACATAGTAACAAGTGCGCAAAACGAATTCCATTCCTCAAGACCTAGATCGGTGCAAAGATCATGCTTCCCCAGGCGACCTCAGAGAAAATCGTCCTTTCCATTGACATCGACTACTTCTTCGCGCAATGCGAGGAAGTTCGGACACCGGAACTTGTTGGAAGGCCAATAGTGATTTGTGTCTACTCGGGTAGGACCGATGAGAGCGGCGTAGTCAGTACTGCAAACTACATAGCGCGCGGGTTCGGGATCAAATCAGGCATCCCCATAGCCAATGCCAAAAGAATTCTGAAGAATGTACTTCAAGCTGTCTTCTTGCCTTTAGACCTCGATTACTATGAGGCGGTTTCAGATGGAGTAATGCAAATTCTCCGCTCCGGCCATCCGGTTGTCGAAAAAGTTTCAATCGACGAAGCATTTCTCGACATCACTTCGGAATGCAGCAGAGACTATGAAACAGCTCGCGGCCTCGCAAACAGAATAAAATTAGAAATTAAGGAGAGAACCTCACTTACCTGTTCTTTAGGCATTGCTCCAAATAAGCTACTTGCCAAGATGGCATCCGACAGCCACAAGCCAGATGGGTTAACAGTTCTGCCACCAGACAAAGTGAAAACATTCTTGGAAAACATGCCAGTCAGAAAATTGATTGGCGTCGGACCGAAGATAGAAACAAAGATGAACTCTCTTGGAATCAATACAATAGGAGATTTAGCGTCATTTGATGAATCAAAGCTCTCTTCGGAATTTGGCAAGAATATGGGGCCTCGTTTGAAACTACTTGCTCAGGGGATCGATGAGGAACCTGTAAAGGAACGATCAGCCGAGCAGTATAGCAGAATTATCACTCTAAAAGCTGACGCCGACTCGTTCTCTTTTAGGGAAGAGTTGAAACCGCTCACTGAAGATCTTTCAAGCCGTTTGAAAGATGCTGGCAGAAAATGTAGGACAATAGGAATTATCTACATTACGAGCACAATTAGGCTCAGAAACAGATCAAGAACAATAGATCGTCCAACGTATTCAAGCGGGGAAATATTGTGTCATGCGAGCTCATTATTTGAAGAGCTCTTTGCGTCAAAAGAAATGGTCAACTTGAAGATCCGGCGAGTGGGCATCCGAGTATCTGGGCTATCGTCCGGTGACGAGCGTGAGCCCGGATCTTCAGGACAGTTGTCGGACTACTTCGGTTAGTCTAGCTGATCGCGCTCAAGTCTGGCGCCGTTCCTAATCCGATCTTGCCGTAGGTTAGGTCGCGCTTTGAATATGGCTTCACTTTCTTCAAGGCTTCTTCAAACTGCGCTTTGGAAATCTGGAGCTCGTTGAGTTTCGCCTTGATCACATCGCTTTCGCTGTATTTGTCGATGTATTTTCTGATGGCAAGCATGGCCGCCGTGTCGGCTACTGCTTGAATGTCTGCTCCGCTGTATCCTTCGGTCTTTGTGGCGAGTTCATCGATGCTGATATCCTTTGCAACTGGCTTTCCCTTGAGATGGATTGCGAAAATCGCTTTTCTTGCCTCAAGATTTGGAGCAGAGACATACAACAGCTTATCGAATCTTCCAGGGCGCAGAAGTGCGGGGTCAATCATGTCTGGTCGATTAGTCGCCCCAATTATCACTACATCTCTCAGTTCTTCGAGCCCATCGAGTTCCGTCAGAATCTGACTGATGACTCGTTCGGTTGCCTGAGAGTCTCCTGATCCGCTTCCTCTAGTGGGCACAAGTGAATCGAGCTCGTCGATGAAAATGACGCATGGTGCCGATTGTCTTGCCTTGTGGAAAATCTCGCGAACGCTTCGCTCAGATTCTCCCACCCACTTGGAGAGAAGTTCTGGCCCCTTCACGTTGATAAAGTTCGCTTCACTTTCGTTTGCGACTGCCTTTGCAAGAAGTGTTTTCCCTGTTCCAGGAGGCCCATAAAGCAGTATACCTTTTGCAGGTTTTGTGTGCGCGTAGTCAAACACATCTCTGTACTTTAGCGGCCACTCGACTGATTCTTCCAGCTCCTTCTTCAGTTCGGAAAGGCCTCCTACGTCTGACCAGTGGACATTTGGAACTTCGACCAGAACCTCGCGCATCGCCGAGGGCTCGACTTCAGTCAGAGATCCCTGAAAGTCTGCCATAGTCACCGTGATCTTATTCAGAATCTCCGCAGGAATAGATTGCTTTTCTAAGTCGATCTCGGGAAGCACGCGTCGAAGCGATCGCATTGCGGCTTCTTTCGCGAGCGCTTGAAGGTCCGCGCCCACGAACCCATGAGTGGACGAAGCAAGCTTGTGCAAATCGACATCGTCCGAAAGTGGCATTCCTCTGGTGTGAATCTGCAGTACTTCTAGGCGCCCTTGGGTATCAGGCACGCCGATTTCTATCTCCCTATCGAACCTACCGGGCCTTCTGAGAGCGGGGTCGAGTGCGTTAGGCCTATTCGTTGCTGCAATGACAACTACTTTCCCTCTGGATGTCATTCCGTCCATCAATGACAGCAGCTGCGCAACGACTCTTTTCTCTACCTCTCCGGTGACTTCTTCCCTCTTGGGGGCGATGCTATCTATTTCGTCTATGAAGATAATACTGGACGCGTTCTTCTCGGCGTCTTCAAAGATTTGCCTTAGCCTTTCTTCGCTCTCTCCGTAGTATTTGCTCATAATCTCAGGTCCTGAGATAGTAACGAAATTGGCGTTTGTCTCGCTGGCAACTGCCTTTGCTAGAAGTGTCTTCCCTGTGCCAGGTGGACCATGCAAGAGCACGCCCTTCGGCGCTTCTATGCCAAGACGATCGAACAGCTCCGGATGTTTCATTGGAAGCTCAATCATTTCCCTTACCTTTACAACCTCATTCCTAAGCCCTCCAATGTCTTCATAGGTAACCCTAGGAATGTTGCGTTGCTGTTGCTTTGCGACCTCTTCGCTGACCTCTATCTGTGTGTTCTCATTCACGATTCCAGGGATGTCGCTAGGTACTATTCTTGTGACGACGAGATCTATCCTTCTGTTCATTACATTGATTGTTACGACATCTCCCCTTGCGACCACTCGCCCGTCTAGGAGCTGTGAAAGATACTCCTCCCCTCCAGTTATTCTAAGAGGTTCAGTAGGAGCAAGTATCACAGACTCTGCAGGTTTTACGTTGGACTTGCGAATCGTGACATTGTCATCGATTCCCACTCCTGCGTTGTTTCGTACGAAGCCGTCGATGCGGATTATACCACGACTTGAATCCGCCTGCAATCCAGGCCATAGGAGCGCAAAGGTCTTTCTCTTGCCTTCAATCTCGATTGCATCACCAGAAACCCAACCCATTCTCGAAATAATCTGCGGGTCTATTCGAGCTATTCCTCGCCCTACATCTCTTGATTGGGCCTCTGCGACTCTAAGTTCTACATCCTCATTTTTGGAATTATTATTCTTGCTCATTTTGATTTTCACATCATTTCTAGTGAATGTACACTCAAGAAAATCGAGAACCCTTAGATCTCACTCAATCTTCACGTTGAAGCTTTTAGGCGCTAGTCCTTCTTTCAGTTTGAGCTTGACTTCAAGTACACCGTTGTTGTACGTCGCGTTAGCAGACGAAGGTTCAACCTTTATCGTCAAAGGCACAGTTGTGTCGTACTTGCGCTCTCCATGTTCAGCCCGGATGCTGAGGGAGTCTTCGAGAGCCTTGAGATGAATGTCCTCTCGTTCGACCCCTGGCATTTCAGCTACGACTTTAATCTTGCCCTCCTTCTCGTCCACCACTGTATCAACAAAAGGTTCTCTTGAACCAAGCTCAAAGGTGCCTTTCCTAGTTGGCCTCACATTGCCGAATTCCCTGACGTGAGGCTTCCCATCTGGCCCAACATTCACCGAATACCCATAGTAAACAGGACCATTCACACCTGTTTCCTTCCCTGCGGACGTTGCGGTCCTAAGCATGCTCTCTATCATCTCATCCAAGTCTTCGAAACCGAGTCTGAAGTTGAACCCAAAGAGATCGTCGAATTCGCTATCCCATTCGTCGTCCCGCTTTCTTCTGCTTCCTCTTCTCCAAGACATATTTCATTCACCTTTAGGTTAGTCACTAAAGGTTAGTAACTAACCATATAAAAACGTTCCGGGAATGGAACGAATTCCCAGATAAACCGGCTAATTGCGTAATAAGTGAACGGGTGCTCCTCAAATTACGCCTGCAAAAAAGTGGTTCCCGTGAGGCTCATCATAGATCAAATGGTTGCTTTCCAAATGAGTTGAAGCTTCGGAAGCAAAGTAACAAAGCTAGAAGTTCATTGGAGATCCTTTGAACCCACAATCACTGCACATCATCTTTGCCGATTTTTTTGTTGCTTTCGCAAGGGCTACGTTATGACTGTGGCATTTAGGGCATTCCCAGTCTCCAGAACTGACCATGGGCATCTATCTTTTGCGACCTTGTCTCTGTTCGGCTCGAACCGCTTTTAAAAAATTACTGGATCAGACCTGACCTGTCTCTCAATCCATTCTTCGAACTAGAGAGTCTCTGCTTCAAAATCTTCAAAGCTTGGCTAATTTCTTTCTCTCTAGTGTCTAACATGCTTGATAGTTCATCCACATTTGGTTGTCTCTCCTCCCCCAAGGTAGAATAAAGGATATGGCGGAGCAGCTCTTCGTCAAAAGAGGATCGTATTGCTTCGTGCGCCAGCTTGGTGAGTCTCTGCCTGATCCTCAGCAGGAAAATTTCAATTTCTATTGTCTCCTTGAGTCTCGCGTTAATCTGCTTGAGAAGAGAATCACTTTCTCTCAGCATCTCAATCGGATCCTCTTCTCCCTCCAAGACATCCACTTGACGCATGATTGATTTAAGCTCCTTCCCTTCGATCTCTTCGTTTGCTTCCCTTCCTGGAATGTCTTGGAAGACAAATTCAACTGCGTCGCGAGTGATGCCAACAGCTAGCATGCACGACATGTTGAGCTGGAAGTATTTTCGCTTGGGAGCTGGGAACGAACTGTCCTCTTCGTACGAAGTTACGAAACCATTCCTTTCCAGAATATCAAGGTGCTTCAGAACTGCCTGCTGGCTCACACCAAGATCTCTAGAAAGCTGAATGAAGTATCTTGGCTCATCTGCCAAAAGCTGAAGAATCTTTCGTCTAGTCTCGTTGCCGAGGACATCAAGTAAGACATCAATGTTATTAAGGCTCATAAAACAATCACATACAACCTTAACGGAACTAATCTCAGTATGTGCCGATAAAGTTAAATATTTTTCGGCATTAAGTTAGTGTCCTGCAGTTAGTATCCTAAAAGGTGATAAATGGTGAGTCAAATGTCAACACAAGGAGGAACACCGGTTCTAATTCTTAAGGAAGGTTCGTCTGAGAACAAAGGAAGAGAAGCACAGCGTAACAATATCTTCGCTGCAAAACTCATTGCTGAAATTGTAAAGACAAGTCTAGGTCCACGTGGGATGGACAAGATGCTTGTCGATACTCTTGGTGACGTCACGATCACCAACGATGGAGCGACCATTCTGAAGGAGATTGATGTCCAGCATCCTGCAGCAAAGATGATAGTTGAGATCTCAAAGACAACTGATCAGGAAGTAGGAGACGGGACCACGTCTGCAGTTGTCTTGGCGGGAGCGTTGCTAGAAAATGCAGAGGAGCTCATCAATAAAGATGTCCATCCGACCATTATTGTCGATGGCTACAGAAAGGCTGCAGACAAAGCAATAGAATTTCTTGATGAAATTTCTGTCAAACTAAAGCCTGGAGACAAGACCGCTCTAAGGCATGTCGCGGAAACAAGCATGCAGACCAAACTGGTTGCCGACAACAGCGAGGAGCTTGCTTCTCTAGTTGTAGATGCGATGCTTCAGGTGGCCGACAAGAAAGAAGACGGATCATATTCGGTCGACATTGACAACGTCAAGGTTGAGAAGAAGCCAGGAGGCTCTACGAGCGACACACATCTCATCAGAGGAATTGTGCTGGACAAGGAAGTCGTCCATGCAGGCATGCCGAAGCGAGTTGAGAATGCAAAGATAGCATTGGTAAACTCACCTCTTGAGATTGAGAAGACCGAGTTCTCTGCAGAGATTAGGATTAATGACCCCGCCCAAATGAAGAAGTTCCTCGACGAAGAGAATTCGATGCTCAAAGCGATGGTGGATAGTGTTGTCTCGGTCGGAGCAAATGTCCTAATCTGCCAGAAAGGCATTGATGATATTGCCCAACACTTCCTTGCCAAGGCCGGAATCTTGTCTGTCCGGAGAGCGAAAGAGTCAGACATGACGAAGTTGGCCAAGGCGACGAATGCCAGAATGGTCACAAACTTGGAAGATCTCACTGCGAAAGACTTGGGCTTTGCTCAGCTTGTTGAGGAAAGACGCGTGGAGCAGGACAAATGGGTCTTTGTGGAAGGTGCGAAGAATCCAAAGGCAGTCTCCATCCTGGTGCGAGGCGGTTCCCAGCGTGTAGTCGACGAGGCAGAAAGGAGCATTCACGATGCTATAATGGTAGTCAAGGACGTTCTGGAAAAGCCAGCAATCGTCGCAGGCGGCGGCGCGCCAGAAGCCGAAATTGCTTCTCGACTCCGAGTGTTTGCCAACAAATTGTCCGGAAGGGAGCAGCTAGCAGTCCTCAAGTACGCTGATGCGTTGGAGTCGATTCCTCTGACTCTTGCTGCAAACGCAGGAATGGATCCGATCGATACGCAGGTTGAGATCAGAGCAAAGCATGGGCAAGAGAAAAAGTGGTTTGGCATCAATGTCAGAACAGGCAAAGTTTCAGACATGATGGGAGACAATGTCGTCGAACCTGCGGCAGTCAAGGAACAGATAATCCGCTCATCAACCGAGGCTGCGAGCATGATACTCCGCATAGATGACGTGATAGCCGCAGGCAAGATGAAGACGCCACCAATGCCACCTGGAGGAGCTGGCGGCATGGGTGGAATGGGCGGCGGAGAATACTAGGCTCGTCCTGAACAACGAACGTAGCTAAGACTTCAGTGCCTCCGCCATATTGGGCGGTGGCACCGCATAATTTTCTATTGGGTTTGAGATTATTATCCTATCTCCTCTTGCGAGGTTCATTCTGTCCAGCCATCTAGAAGACACTAAAAGGCTTGGCGCTCTCGCGCTATAAGGCGTCGATTCCGACGCATAATCCGTCCTCTTCAGGATGAGTTTGTCTTCGATTAGTTTTGTCTCGGTCCCTCTTTGACTTGACTGGCAAAACGCACGGACCGAAATAACACTGTTTGAAACCAAGGCGAGTTCGAGCAGGCTGAGTTCTGAGCTGTAGGCGACAAACAAGTTTCGAATTATGCCATAAGTCTCTCCTGATTGATCTTCGGCAAAGATCTCAATTCTTCGTACCTGTCTCGTTTCTTCATCATCTTCCTTGAGAAAGCCAAACACGCCATTAGGATAAATCAGACGCTGGCTGTCAACGCTATCGAGAAGATATTTGACTCTCACTGTGCGCTTCTTCAGGGCCGAAAGCCCGTCGATCACCTTCAAAAATGACGAAACAGGCGAGGCAGGGTTCTTAACATCAACGTCAGTGGTTTTTTTCATTTTCGTGACGAATCAGGCGAATGCCGGTGCCAAATCTAATCCAGTCAGCTTGATTAATTTTGTGGAGCAACAGATCTATTTTGAAAACGGTATTCTTTTGGAGATCTGCAGACCTCAAGCTAATAGTAGGTCAGCGGTTTTTCCCTGTGAATGTGATTGAAGTAACGCATTCCTATCAGTTGTCAGGAGAGGCTCTTTTCCACGCGATTGGAGTGGCAGTGACACCTGTCAACCTCGTAATCTCAACCTTTACTTTCCTGGCGAATTCCTCGGTTTCTTTGCTCGTGTATCTCTCAATCTGTCCGAGATCCGCAAGCCGATTTACCTTCGGGTCAAAAGGAAGCCTCCCAAGAAAAGGCACTTTGAGATCTTTGGACGCTTTCTCAATCCCAGAGTCTTCAAACATTTCGATTCGCTCCGAACAGTGCGGGCACTTCAAGTAGCTCATGTTTTCCACGATTCCTGCGAGTGGGATGTTCATTTGCTTGACCATGTTGATCGATTTCCTGACAATCAGCATTGCTAGATCCTGCGGCGTTGACACAATCACGACAGCATCTACAGGAAGAGACTGGAAGACTGTCAAAGGAGCATCCCCGGTTCCTGGGGGAAGATCGATAAGCATGAAGTGGAGGTCGCCCCAGTTTACATCATTGAAAAGCTGTCGAATCACTCCGTTGATTATCGGGCCTCTCCAGATCACCGGAGTGTCAGGCGTGTCGAGAAGAAGATTCATGGAGATGACTTTGATCCCGCTTTCAGTTTCCCTTGGAATTACTCCATTCTCATCGGCCATTGGCTTGCCCGCGAGCCCGAAAATCTTTGCAATGCTAGGGCCGGTAATGTCGGCATCAAGTATTCCAACATTGTATCCTTGCTTGCGAAGTTCTATTGCAAGCATCGATGTGGCATAAGACTTCCCCACCCCGCCTTTGCCTGACATGATTGCGACTATTTTCTGGACCCCTTTTCTGTCAAGCTTGTCTATACCGGCGCTCAATCCAGCAGCCTTCCCGACTGCCTTCTGTTTTGACCGCATATCCTGTAGACGAGCGCCCAGAGCGTTCAGCTCCTCCTTGCTCATTGAAGTCATTTGAACAGAAATGTTCGAAATGCCTGGCATGGCTCCTATTATGCGGTTAATGTCAGTCTCAATTGTGGTGGCGAGAGGGCATCCTTTCACCGTGAGTGCGATAGTAATGCCAACGAATCCCTCGCTAATCGTCACGTCTTTGACCATACTTAGATCCACAATATTGAGGCCTATCTCAGGATCTATGACCTCCCGGAGTCGGTTGATTATCTCCTCTTTTGTAGGCAAAATGAAACTCACTCGACTGAAGTCACGGCGTCTTATGGAAGAATCAGATGCTCAGCGCATAAAACCCTAGCGAAAGTCTCTGAGAAGTTCCTCATACCTCGGAATGTTGGCAGGAAGCGAGATATCTTGAAGCGCCATCGGCACCTCGCTATTCAGAGAATTTGTTTCAAGAGACTTTGCGGTGCCTGTGTAAATCAGACCCGTAGCTATCCTCTTCTGAGAAACAAGTTCGGAGGCTCTTGAGAAAGCAAGTACACGATTCTTCGGATCGTAACCTTTCTCTGCGTCGAAGTCGTAGATTTCCTCTCGCCATTCTTTGTATGTATCGTTATACGTAACGCAGGGGCTCAAAACCTCCAAGAAACCGAACCCCAAGTTCGAATTCGCATGCAAAATTGCCTTTTTCATCAGGTCCGTAAGCTGGGACTGGTTACCTGAAAAACCCCTTGCGATGAACGTTGTCGATGGGATTGAAAGCGCTGTCAGAACGGCGTCGAAGGGCATGTCCACGTTTCCCTCGTACCCAACAACTGCAGTGGGGGAAGGTTGTCCCTTAGTCAGACCATAAGTCCCGTTTTGCATAACAATGTAGACGATGCTTGGATTTCGCTTCAGGGAATGCATGAAGTGTCCTACCCCAATTGCGTATCCATCGCCATCGCCCCCTGCAGCAATAACGGTCAGTCTTGGATTGGCGAGTTTGATGCCCACGGCAGTAGGAAGGAGCCTACCATGAAGAGAATGTATTCCGTAGCATTCGAGGTCATTATGAATTGATCCTGAGCATCCAATTCCTCCCACAATGACCGTGTCCTTAGACCTTATTTGAAGATCTGACAGCGCCTTCTTTAGAGATGCGAGGACACCGAAATCGCCGCATCCAGGACACCAAATGGGAGATATTGGACTAACAACTCTTGTCATCGCAATATCACACTTCATTCCTCTTGCTCTGAGCCGCGGTCAAGATCGCACCCGTGATCTCCTTGGGTTTGAAGGAAGCCCCATCAAACTTCGTGATGCTGTCAATGCGCTCATTCCTTCGAAGCACGCCCCTGATCATGAGGGCAAGCTGTCCTTGGTAGTTGTTCTCCACAACGAATATCCTCTCAAGAGGGTCGGCGAATGCGTTAAGGTCATCTTCAAGGAGAGGGTAGATCGTTCTTATCTGGTGGAATCTCGTGGATACCCCACGCTTCGAAAGTTGTTCCATGCTTTCGACGACGGCACCGTAAGTGGAACCAAAGCCAATTATCCCAAATTTGGCATCTGCCTTTCCAAAGTTAACACCTCTCGGAAGCTCTGCTCTTGCCATTTCGACCTTTTTCATTCGTTTTGTCATCATACGGAGCCTATTCATCTTGTCGACTGATACGAGCCCGAACTCGTTGTGCTCATTTCCTGTTACCTGGCATTGTCCGCCCTCTTGCGAAGGAATAGACCTCGGCGAAACGCCGTTTTCTGTAATTAGATATCTCTTGTAGGTTTCCATTTTTGCGAGGTCGGTTTCTGTAAGAAGCTTGCCTCGGTCAACCCGTACTGCTCCAATGTCAAAGGGATCTATGCATTGGCTGTTCTGGCATAGAGCTTGGTCCAAGAGTATGAATACCGGAAGCTGGTATTTTTCTGCAAGATTTAAAGCGTCGGCGGTCATGTAGAAACACTCCGCAGCGTTGCCGGGAGTGACTACGACTCTCGGGAATTCGCCATGCGACGCATAGACTACGTGATTGACGTCAGACTGCTCATTCTTGGTCGGTTCTCCCGTACTTGGCCCCACGCGCTGACACTCGACAACGACCAAAGGTATCTCAGCTTGGCCTGCATGACCGACTCCTTCGGTCATTAGAGACTGACCAGGCCCGGATGTCGCAACCATTACCCTTGCACCCGAATATGCTGCGCCGATTCCCATGTTTATTACAGCAAGCTCATCCTCGGCTTGCTTTACGACTCCCCCAAATTTCGGCAGTCGGGGCGCGAGCCATTCCATGATGTCAGTAGCTGGCGTGATTGGATAGCCGACGAAGAACCGTCCACCGCCTACCAAAAAACCAAAGGCAGTGGCTTCATTACCCGTCGCGAGTATCTTCCCATCATTAGATCCGTGTCTTAATCGATATGGACCTTCTTTGATGCTCTGATTCGCGAATTCATGTCCGATCTGCAGGGCTTTCATGTTAGCCTCAAGAGCCTCTTTTCCCCTGTGCTCGTATCTTGCTCTTAGTACATCTCTAAGCAGAGTGTCGTCGATTCCCAACACCCTACCCAGCACGGCAAACGCAATAGTGTTTTTGAAAATGTTCTTCCTGAGACTCAAAGCCGCCATATTCCCCAAAGGAGCGCTGAATATCGTAAATCCCGCTTTTCTGTATTTTTCGGATAGCTCTCCCTTCGAGCTGTCAAATATGATGGTCGCATTCGATGCGAGCTCGCTGATTCCCGCCTGAACAGCTTCTTCGTCAAACGCAACAAGTAAATCAATTTGATCCCCAGTGGAAAATATGTCCCGAACACTTGCTCTAATTATGCCATCAGCGTGGCCGCCCCTTATCCTAGACAACACGTTCCTAGCATCATATACATTCAGTCCAATGCTTCTGAACACTCGACCAAGGAGATTGACAACGGTTAGAGATCCATCTCCTCCCTGGCCGCCCACCATTATGCAAATATCGTCTCTAAGAGATGTCCCGGTGCCTGTGGTCTGTTCTAATTTTGTAGCCATGAACAATTCCTGAACCTAGGCAATGATTGCTCCAGACTCAACCTTATCATTGCCTTGCATTTCTTTAATCATCTTGGACAATATATAAGCATGGCTTGCTAAAAGATCAACTATTTCTTCAAAATTTCACAATATCAATTCCGGCCCGAAGACGACGGTTAAAAAATTGATTTTGCGTCCTCCAAACTTTCTGAATTTTGCACTTGCACCAGTACTTCTATCTTTAAATAAATTCTCGGGCTGTCTTTTCTTATAGGTTATTGAGAATGGACCAAACACTCGTACAACCCGAGCTAGTGATCGGTGGAGAGCACAGGAAGTCCTCATCAGATGGATCGACATTTGCGGTGCGAAATCCTGCGACGGGCGAACTTCTTGCAAATATCCCTCAAGCTACGAAAGATGATGTCGGAGCAGCAATAGATGCTGCAGAACGTTCCTTCGATATTTGGAGTGAAACCCCAGCTCCCGAGAGGGCCGAGATTCTTTACAAAGTTGGTGAGATGATCCGAAAGGACAAGCTAGAACTCGCAGAGGCACTGACGATTGAAGAAGGAAAAGCTTTCTCAGAATCTCTTGCCGAGATTGTTGAAGGCTACGACACCGTCATGTTCATCGCAGCAGAGGGGCGACGCATGTGGTCGTATGTCTCACCTAGCGAACAGAAGGAAAAATTTTGCATGGTAATTCGCAGACCAGTTGGGATGATTGGAATCATTACTCCATGGAACTTTCCATTTTCCATCCCACTCTGGAAGATCGCTCCAGCAATTATTGCAGGAAACACTGTAGTGTTCAAACCTGCCTCCAACACACCTCTCATAGCAAAGACAATTGTCGACCTTTTTGAAAGAGCTGGACTTCCAAAGGGGGTTCTGAATTTTGTAACGGGACCTGGGTCCGTTGTGGGCGAAGCCATTCTCAACGATAAACGCATCAAGATGATTTCATTCACTGGAGAAACTCTGACAGGCCATAGAATTGCGCAAGTAAATTCTGGTCTTCTGCGAAAGCAGGTACTGGAACTCGGTGGCAAGAATCCCGTGATAGTGGCCCAAGACGCAGATCTCGCCCAAGCCATCCCCGCCACGTTATACGCTGCCTTCAGCAATTGTGGTCAAAAGTGCACGGCCGGCTCAAGAATCATCGTCGAAAAGCCAATCCATGCAAAATTTATGGAGCTCTTTGTCAAAGGCGCAGAGGCTCTCAGAGTCGGGAATGGAATGCGTGACGGCGTTCAAGTGGGCCCATTGATTACTGAGGCAGCAAGAATGAAAGTTGAATCCTATGTAGGGATCGGCCAGCACGAGGGTGCGAAGATTCTCTTTGGAGGAGGGCGTTATAACGACAAGGAGAGGTCCATGGGATATTTTTACAAGCCGACAGTCTTCGATGAAGCGACAAATGACATGAAGATCTCGCAGGATGAGATATTTGGACCAGTCGTGGCCATCATGGAAGCTCAGAGCATAGAGAACGCAATAGAGATAGCAAATGAGACCCGATATGGATTGAGCTCCGCCATTTATACGCGTGACATTCGAAGCGCGTTCAAGTCCCTCGCAAAAATTCAGTCAGGCATTGGGTATGTGAATCAAGGGACAACTGGCGCAGAGGTTCATCTGCCATTTGGAGGCATCAAAGAATCTGGCTTCGGAAGGGAAGCTGGAGAGATCGCTATCGAAAATTACACGGAAAAGAAGGCCGTTTTCATAGACTATTCGTACAAGTCGCGCGCGTGGTTCTTTGGGTAAGTAAGATGTCGAAGAACGTTTGAGAACATAGTTACTATCCTTAAATATTCCGAACGGCATAATTTATCCGGACTATCCATAGTGACTGAGGCCCGGCGTCTGAATTGCAAACACCCTACGAGATTGCTGCGAAGTCAGTGATTCCTGCTATCAGAGGAATCATTTCGCGTTCGCTTATCGACAGACACATGACACAGGCCCAAATTGCCCACGCGTTGGGAGTAACTCAGCCTGCCATCTCAAAATACTTCTCGGAGAAGAGGGGGAAAGCGATTGATTTCGATGTGCATGATGATGTAAAGAAGATGGCTGAGGTAATTGCAGACGGGATCTCGAACCATAGGTTAAATGACATTCAAGTCGCGAATATGATAAAGGAATTATGCGACTACGTGATGCGCTCCGGTTATATGTGCGAGCTTCATTATGAGATTGATCCTCAAAGCAAGTCCATGAACTGCAAGATGTGTATGGAAGAGACTTACCACTAATTTCTCATGAAAGCCAAAGGGCCGCACTAAAAACAATATGTCATTTCGCGATTACTTCTCGGCGATATTCCTGAGATCTTGCTTCCCGGAGGTCAGGCTGTTGCCCTAGAGTGCGCTTTTTCTTTCTGAGGTCTGAGGCTAGAACTCCCACCCTGCCCTCGTAATCGGTGAGTACAGAGTCGAACACGACGAAAGCTTCTACAGCAGAACTGTGTGGGCTGAAATAGGAATGTACCTGCCCTGGTCCACCACCCTTTGTTGAGATGTAGTATAGGTTGTCGCTTTGTTGAAGAAGCCTCCACACATCGGTGACTTCCTTTCTATTTATCTCTCTTACGTAGGGATCTAGGGCAACGATTCTCTCAAAGGATACTCTCTGCATCGGATTCTGTAACCAAGCACTCGTGTCCTTTTCGACATCTGCCCAAGATACTGTTTTCATCTCCGGAACTGGAATGGCGCCCGAAGAAGGTAGTTTGTGAATTGCTTCTCTAGGCGTTGCCCAAGCAAGATCTTGTTTTTGGCGAACCTGTTCAGGAAGCGCTTTGAGAAATTCAAAAATCCCAGCATCAGCCCAATGGTGTTCGCCAAAGGTCTCGATGTCCATTGCCAGAAGGATGAGATCTCCAGGAGTGGACGAAAGCCAACTAGCATACTTGTCTGCCGTCAGCGGGTACTCCGACCAGTTCCTCTGCGAGAATCTAAAGCCGACATCGTCGGTCAACCTATAATGGCGAAGAAGTAATTTGAGGTTCTCAGCGCCCATTGCAGAATAAACATAGTTCGGGGATCTCCATCCCAGCATACTCTCGACTCCTTCTGAAAGAATCCCTTCGAAACCAAGTGATTCGATAATCTTTGCAATTGTGTCGTTATAGATGAATTCAGTGTTGTCGAACACATCGACGTCGAATCCAAGCATTGATTTCACCAATGAACTGTGTTCACGCACTTGTTCCACAAATTCGGTCTTTTCACCAGGAAACAGGCTGGCGAGGGAATGGTAATATGTCCCTCCGAGGATCTCGACTTTCCCGGATTTCAGAAGCTTCTTTAGCAGATCAATCAATTCTGGCTCGTATCTGACTGCTTGCTCCAGAAAGGGCCCTGAGACGCCGAAAGAGACCTTGAACGGTCTTTCCCAGTCTCTTGTGTGCTCGATTAGTTCGTCAAGTATTTTGAACGTGGGGAAGTAACAATTCCCAGCCACCTTTCTGAATACCTCTTCATTCAGTCTCTTGTCGAAATATCTATCGGTAATCGAATTTGCATCAGCTATCCTTGGGAGTCGTTCCAGTGGAAAAGATCTGTTAAGTCTAATTGGTTGATGGATTTCCAGCACAAATGAAAGGAAAGTCATTCTTTTCTCCTCTGTTTCTAACTTTCGATTCTGATACTATCTCCATAACACAAAAATCTGTCTATTCTAGTCCTCAATCTTGAAATCAAGCAAGCGGAATATATCTATTAATCTCCTTTCGTCCGAAGGGATAGAGCAGGGAAAGAGAATAGATAAAGAATGAAATTGGCAGTCTTCGTGTGGGAATTCCCTCCTAGGATAGTAGGCGGACTCGGCACCTACATTTCGGAGATCGCCCCCCGTTTCGTGAAGATGGGATCGGATGTCACGATATTCACTCTCAACGATGGAACATTGGAAGAGCACGAAGTCCGAAATGGCATCGATGTCTACCGGCCAAAGATTCTCAACTCAGAAGACGTGGTGCCCACAGTGATTGCCGAGGACATCAAGAAGTGGGGGACTGGAATCAGGTTTTTTGCAGATCTAACGATGAGCAATATACTCTCTGCCAATAGGCTCGTCAACGAGCTTGTGCTGAAAGAGCACAGAAGTTACGACGCCATAGTGGTTCACGATTGGCTTTCCATAATGGGAGGAATGATTGGAAAGAAAGAGCTCTCAAAGCCCCTGATATTCCATATGCACTCTACAGAAGCAGGACGAAACCTTGGCGGGGGTTCGCAGACGGTCAAAGACCTGGAGCGAGTTGGATCTGACAAAGCAGATCATGTCGTCACCGTCTCGTATGCGATGCGCGATGAGTTGATTGCACAAGGTTTTCTAGCCTCCAAGATCAATATAGTCTACAACGGGGTTGACCCCGCGAAATACGATCCTGAAGTAGTACCGAAATCCAAGTGCGATGAAATAAGAGCGAGATATGGGATAAGACCCGACGACTTGATGATATTGTTCATCGGGAGAATCGTCGTCGTGAAGGGTGTAGATAGGCTCATTCAATCGATGAATTTGATCAGGTTGAGGATCCCAAATGCGAAGCTTGTGATTGTTGGAACCTCCGACATGCAGAATTCTATCGAAGAGATGGTAAGAACGCTTCATCTGGAGAATTGCATCAGACTCCGTTTTGAATGGATATCAGAGGAGGAGCGAATCGCGCACTATGCAGCAGCAGATCTGTGTGTATTTCCTAGCCTGTACGAACCTTTTGGGATAGTCGCGCTTGAAGCGATGAGCATGGGAAAGCCTGTGGTAGTCGGGGCACGAGGTGTGAGCGGAATGAAGGAGTTCGTGGTTCCAAATGGACCTCATCAAACGGGCTTCCATGTTAACCCGTACGAGCCAAACGATATTGCTTGGGGTATCACGAGCGCACTACAGGATGTCGCAAAGGCAAGGACCATTGGGCAAAACGGCAGGAAGATGGTATTGGAGAATTACAATTGGGATTCCGTGGCTTCGAGTACCTTGGGCCTGTATCAAGATCTGCTTTCCGGGAATGGTTAGTAAAGAATAACATAGTTTCATTGGAGTGTATTGTCGTGCCCGAGCTAAGAAAGGACTATTTCACGAGGCGACTTGTCCTCATCTCGCCTGACCGAATCAAACGACCGATAGAGCTTTCAGGCAAGAAGGAGACAAAGAATGAGGTATCGAGCAATGTTCGGTCCCAAGAGTGCCCCTTTTGCCCGGGGAACGAGCAAATGACACCTGCAGCGGAGCTGGTCCTTGTTGCAAGGGAAGACACACTTCTGAAACTTGCAGATTCTGATGCGGAACGGGTTGGGAACTGGAGCGTACGATACTTCCCGAACAAGTTCCCTGCAGTCTCAATTGATTCCGACGTAAAGTACACTGACGCGCCTATGCAAAGTGAGCCTGCGTTCGGTTATCATCATGTAATGATAGTAACTCCGAATCATTCCGCTACTTTCTTTACCCTTCCTGTCGAGCAGTGGATTGACGTTCTCGCAACCGTGCAAGATAGGGTGCGTTGGTTGTACTCGAAGAAAACAGTCGGATATGTCGCAGTGTTTGTGAACAGCGGCTTTGAAGCTGGCGCGTCGTTCGGTCACCCCCACCTGCAAACTGTCACCCTCACAAAACTGCCCCCCATGATAGAGGAGGAGGCAGAAGCGATGCATAGAGAAATGGCAGAAATCGGAGTCTGCCCAATGTGTAAAGTTCTGAGCCTAGAAATCAATGGCAAGCGTCAGATACTTGCCACCGACAATTTTGTTGCTTTTGCTCCATGGGCCTCTACACATGCATACGAGTTCTGGATATTTCCAAAGCACCACGAAACCTCATTTCTGAAGGTCTCACAGAAAGAAATTCGCGATCTCGCGACCATTCTTAGGGCTACGCTTGGCGCTCTTGGGAACGCTTTATCAGAACCATCATTCAACATTGCCTTTCACATCTCATCTGAGAAGAAAACGACTAAACAGATTCACTGGCACATTGAAGTCTACCCTCAAATAGTGAAATGGGCAGGCCTAGAACAAGGAAGTGGAGTCTATGTCAATCCAGTGCCGCCTGAATACGCAGCCGAAGTTCTCGGCGCGGCGTCCAGAAAGGAGCTCGCCCTGATCATAGGCATAACTTGAGTTGCTAACTGAACCTAGACAATGCGCGAAGTAGCCCAGACTTTGTAAGGTAGAGCTTTCCGTCAATTTTCTTGATGTACCCAGACATGGCCAGCTTGCTGATTTCTTCATCCAGCACTCTGTTCTTGAGTCGCTCTGATGATTCCAGCAGCTCTACAGTCACAGCTTTATCTTCATCGATCGCCCCAAGATTGGAAAGCATTGTTATGATTTCTTCGCTCAATTCAATGTTCTCCTCGGAATCCTGCTTTGAAATCTTGCGGGCAACTTCTTTGCGCCCTATTTACGATATGGTTGTTCAGAGTCAATATTGTCTCTAGTCCTAGTTGAGCATCTTTCTGTACGCCTTGAGAGTGAGCTTTGCGATGGCATCCCATGTGTATTTCTCCTCCACATCCTTACTTGCGTTTTCAGTGAGCTTTCTCGTATTCTGCGGGTCAGACATTATTCTTGAAATTCCCCAGGCAATAGAAGCGGGATCTCTAGGATACACAAGTATCCCATTTTTTTCATGCTTGATAATCTCCCCGAGACCGTCCACATCACTTGCGACCACAGGAAGGTCAGCTGTCATTGCCTCGAGCGCCACGACTCCGAATGGTTCATACACAGAAGGTATCACCATCAAGTCTGACGAAAGCATCAGATCCGTAACCTCAGAATCGGGAATAAATCCGGTGAATCTAATCCTCCATCCTTCTCCTGTTCTGCTAGCTTCAGACTCGAGCTCGCCCCTCATATAGCCATCGCCGACTACGATGAGTCGTGCGTTGTGATATTTCGCGACCAAAGGAATCGCCCTAATCAGGTATTCACAGCCTTTTTGATGGGTTAAACGGCCAACGAACAGAATCAGTTTGTCTGAAGGGTTGATCCCGTACCTGCTCCTGACTTCATTTCGATTAGAATGTGAACCCTTGAACTTGTCTGGATTGATTCCATTCGGTATGACCCAAATCTTCTCATCTGGCACTTGGTACTTCCACTTCGAATCATCTTTCATCGAATGACTGCATACGATGATGACTGATGACTCGTACGTCATCCACCACTCGAGGCTCTCGATCATCCTACCTTCTGGAGAGTTTACTCCGCCAGCGCGCTTGTATTCTAGAGAATGAAGTGTCGAGATGAGCGGAGTGCCAAGGTAGTTCTTTGTTTCTGAACCGCTTGGCAACACGAGCCAGTCGTGGGCATGGACGATACTAAAGCCACCAACCTCTCTTGCGAGCACACCGGCCCTCTTTGCAAAATAGTGATTCATGAGAAGCACCCATGCGTGGAAATTCGGCGCGGGAGAATCTATTCTCACGCGATGCACGTGAACACCTTCGTCATTTTCTTCCAACGGCGCACCAGGCATTTCGTTCGTGATCACATGGACTTCGACACCGAGCTTGGTAAGCGATTTTGAGAGTCCTTCTACCACTTTCGCAATGCCGCCAACGATTCTGGGCGGATATTCCCAAGTCAGCATAAGCACACGAAGCGAGGAATCATTGGGTCTGAGGCCCTTTTCGGAGATAAGCTTCTGCTCATCTGCTCGGCTTTTTTTCGAATCACCCAAGTGGAAGTATTGAACTCCATGTATGTCTGTCTTAACAGGGCGAACTCAAATTATTGCACAAGTTTTGCGGGGCTAGCTTGAATCGCTGGTGTTTACTATTTCCGAGACTTTGGTTTGGAACTCTCTAAGAATGTCAGTTGCAATCTGCGCGTTGGTGGACTCTGCGACTATTTCAAACACAGGTTCGTCAGAACTGGGATTAATCAGAACCCATCCGCCATTGACCAAGAGCTTGATTCCTTCCAGCGTTTCGACTCTGCTTTCAGGGTAGTCTGTGGCAAGCCTTCGCATTATTCGCCCTCTTTCATTCCAGGGGACAAGCACCACTCCTCTTGCGAGACGAGGCTGGTAAACATCTCTTTTCATCTGCGATAGTCTCTCCCCCGTTTTGGAAAGATACTCGAGCGCTTTTGCCGATGCAAGCAGCCCATCAGGGAACGGAATGTCCTTTGTAACAACAAACTCGCCAGCATCGTTTCCGGCAAAGTTCGCCTCTCCGCTGCCGACAGATTCCATTAGTGCGCGCGGCTCCGTTCTAATTCTCTTCACTTTCTGCCCGTACTTATCCGCAAGCGTTTCTACGATTCCCGAGGAGCTGACTGGCACTGCCACTGTTCCAGGTCCTAGCTTTGACATCATCTCGGTCATGACTGCGAGAGATTCGTCACCGCTGAAAATTGCTCCCGTTTCATCAACTATTCTTAACGTATCTCCTGGCCCGACATACCTGAATCCAGCAACAGCACCAACAGCAGTGACAATATCCTTCAGACTAGAAGGTCCGCTGGAAACCGAAGTCGAGGAATAGTTCCCGCTCCCCGCATTGAGGCTAATCACCTCACACCCAAGTTTTGTGAGAATTTGAGGTGCAGTAGAGGACACTGGACCCATCGCGCAGTCCACAACGACTCTGGGTTTGGCGTTGATAATCGCTCTTGAGTCAATGTTCTTCAGTATCAATGCTTCATATTGTTCTCCGATTTGAGGCAAGTTGAAAATATCTGAAAGCTCTTCGTAGGCCGACCTGTGTATTTCTTCCTTGAAAAGAATGTTCTCGACCTTGCGCTGAGCATCAGATGAAATATTGTAACCATGCGCGTCCATAAATTGAATCAAAGAGTACTCAGGTTCAGACGGGCTAGCACTGAAGTAAACGCCTCCTTCGAGTTTTGCAGACTGCACAGCCAACCTCGTAAGAGGAATGGGAACCGCCTCAAGGTTGAAAACTGTGGATCCAGTTGAAAGAAGCCCAGCGATAAACGACCTCTTTAGCATACGCGAGGCCCTAAGGTTATCTCTTGCAGCAACTACACGTCCCTTGGATCCGACGAAAGTCCCAAAGGCTGCACCAAGTTTCGCGGTTGTCTCAGGTGTAATCTCAATGTTGGAGAGACCAGCGATTCCTCGGCTACCGAAAATCTTCCTCTGCCACGAAAGTCCCCACACCAGGTTTACTCGGACCGAGGCCCCACTCTCTATGTTCTTGTCAGGCCATATTCGAACATTTTGTGCCACCTCTGATCCGGATCCCAATTGAGAGCCATCGCCAATTACAGCGCCTTCGAAAACCCGAGCACGAGGCCTGAGTACAGAGCTCTTGCCGAGTATACAACCCTTGGCTTCTGCTTCCCGTCCAATATACGCGAAATCAAATACTATCGTTCTTGAAACGACGGCGTTTGATTCTATCGTGACGTTTGAGCCTACGCAGGAGAGCGGACCTATTTTTGCACCCCTACCTATCGTGGTCCGAGATCCAATCAGAATAGGGCCTCTAAGATCCGCGTCTCCAGAAATTTCCTCGTCCCCTTGAATCCATATGCCCTCGGCAATTTTTCTCCCAGGGATTTCCACATTCGTCTTACCAGACAAGATGTCGTGGTGTGCGGAAATATATTGAGATGGGATTCCAACATCGCACCAGTAACCCTGTAAGGTGTGAGCATAGATTGGTTCGCCTTTCTTGAGTAGTTTTGGAAATAGTTCTTTCGAAAAATCATATGGCTTGTCAGGATCAATGTCCTTAAGGACGTCCTCCTCAATCACATATATTCCACTGTTTACGGTCTCGCTAAAAACATCGGACCAGCTTGGCTTTTCCAAGAATTTGCTGACCCGGCCATCGCCATCTGATAGAACTACCCCGTACTCCAAAGGATTCTCGACCCGCGCAAGACCTATCGTCACAGCTGCACCTTTCTTCTTGTGAAACGAGACCAGTTCGGACAAATTGAAATCAGTAATTACGTCTCCCGAGATGACCACGAAGGTTCCGTTAAGACTTCCGTCGAGTGCTTTTACAGAACCCGCCGTTCCAAGTGGCTTGTCTTCGAACGAGTAGTTTATTGGTAGCCCAAGATCCGTCTGTTCGCCAAAGGCCGTCATAATCTGATCGGCCAGATAGTGCAATGTGATGAAACTTTCTGAGAAATTGTGAGTCTTCAGAAGTTTGAGAACATGCCAGATGATCGGCCGGTTGACCACAGGCACAAGTGGCTTTGGACGCGTTGAAGTGATCGGTCGAAGTCGCGAACCTTCGCCTCCAGCCATCACAACAGCCTGCATATCCTACACTTTCCTAAATACTGCATTTATTATGGAGGCGAAGCGATTAAAGATATTGCTACTTTAGCCGTGACACAAAGTCAAGTCTCTTGTTAAGCTGAGACTTTAGATGATCGATAGAAGGTGTGATTATTGGGTCCACTTTTCGGAGGATCGCCGCGAAATAGGTTGCATAATCCAAGAAGTACAGCATTGAAAATGCCCTGCTCAGAAAAGATCTTCCAAGATAGGGTGCGTCTATGCACTTTCCACCTCGATCTCGAACAATGTCGCGCAAAACACCGAAACGAACTGCAATCTCCTCGGGATCGTCCTTTAGTCGGAGCATCACCGCATTAGGCACTGTGGTTGATTTCGTTTTCCGAGTGCTGGCTTGATCTCTGTCCCAAGCGACAATGTCGTTATGGCACACTTCTGGAACGTCCCCATTGAACGCGTGTATCTTCGCGTTTTCGTTCAGAGACTGTCTGAAGCGCAATCCAACTGCGCGCGTCCTTCTTTGTGAGTATATCAGCGCAGGGCAGTCGTAAGTAATCACTTGAGCAGCTATCTCAACCGAAAGATTTTCCTTGTTATCCTCACTTATGGCGAGGTCGCGAACCCTTTTCAAGTTCTCAATAGACTCTTCAATATCTGCATCGTTGATTTGAAGCAATCCGTTCTGTGAGAGTAGCTTCAAAACTGGAAAAAGAAGACCAGGCAGTGACGACCGGGGAACTTTGAGCATCCTGGTTTGAGTGAATCCCGACTTCCATTTCTCAGAGAACTCCTTGAGACTCCCGCCTGAACCGAAGCTCGAAATTTTCAATCCCCTGGAATGCGCTTCGGAAAGTGCGGATAGTGTTTCCTCGGTGTTGCCGCTGCAGCTTACGCCCACAACAAGACAACGAGTACTCAGGCTTGTAGGAAGATGGTAATCGTTGAGATTGGCAAAAGGGAGTGGTGATTTGGTTTCGTTGGCAATGTCAGACACGAGCGCTCCGATAATGCCTGAACCTCCCATTCCCGTAAAGATCACGGAATCATACTCACCATCCAAATCATTGACTTCGGAGTGTGACCAAGCTTCCTCTGCAAGTTCTGGCCACGAATCAAAATCAGATTTCAAGTCTGATTTGTCGACTTCGTGTATCAGCTCCTTCAACCCGCGTTTGGTTGGCTTTTGCTTCCCTTTTCTATAAGATGACAATTATCTCACAATACTCCTCGTTAGATCAGAGCCTGAATTTTCCACGCTTGACATGCGATGCAACTCGGTCTTTTGATGTCATTTTGAACACAGATCTCATCATACGTTTGTAACCTTCGGACATTGTAATTTTTCGCCGCTCCATCATGCGCCTTTGCGTTTCTATGGAGCTCTCAGGATAGATCTCAGTGCTCCGAGCAGACAACGATTTGGCGTAGAAAGTAAATGAAGGAACGTTTTCTGAGACAATTCCGAAGACATTCGAACCCACTCCAACTGTCTTGCCCGAAAAAACAAGCGTTCCTATTGAAGTCTTGCACATATCAGAGAGAAAGCAACCCACTTTGATCGAGTCTGTGATTACTTCTCTCCCTTTCAACAGTACCTTCACAGTACCGTATGTATTCTTCAAATCAGAATTCGTCGTGAGGGCTCCAAGATTCACCCAGCTCCCGACCACGGAATGCCCTAAGAAACCATCATGATTCTTATTGGAGTACTCGTGCATTATGCTGGCTTCTACTTCGCCACCAACCCTGCATTGATTCCCAATGCTCGTCCCTTCTCTCAATCTCGCGGATTTGACAATGCTCGACTTTCCAATATAGCAAGGGCCGGTGATGTGAGAGAAGCTCTGTATGCTTGCTCCGTCCTCCACGATGATAGGCCCATTTCGAGAGTCAAGTGTGACAAATCTTTCGATCTGTGCAGTTTTTGATACTAGGTTTCTTCCCCCTAGCAGTTCCAAATCACCTTTATCCTCAATTTTCCACTCCGTCAGCGTGGCACCAAGCAAATCATAATCCTGTTTTAGCGCAAGTTCATTTTTGGAGACCATCTTCCAAGGGTACTCAAGAAGCGGCTCTCGTTCGCTCTTGGAGGAGACTTTTCTTGTCTTTTTAGGGAATCTTTGATCTGCAATTTCTCTGGAGTCTACCTCTTCCAGAACCGCAAAGACAATCTTCTTTGTTGAATCCACAACTACAAAATTCGTGTCGTAGTCGGAGACAAGCCGACGCATCTCTGAAGCAATATCATATCCTGGAGACAGAAGTGAATTCACCACAAGACAATCTCCTTCTAAATGCTCATTGATCCTGCATCTGGGATGCTGCTCCTTTGAAAGAAGCTCCAAGTGTCTTGGCACAATCAATCCTGTGGCCTTGTGCCCAAGACGACGCTCAATCCGTTCCAGAAGTGTCCGTGCCCCGAGAAGAAAATCAAACGTCGGTCTGGTAAGCGAGAGCGGCTCGAAGTTCCTCCTGAGTTCCGATTCGAATACAACGAGCTGAAGCGAGTCTAGATTCAAAGGACTTTTCCCAGTTTCTTCAGATACAAATCATAAGCTCGTCTGTAAGACTTTTCGTCTCCGATGTCTAAGAATTGTTTGTTCTCGACAATGTATGAGAACACCCTTTCGCCGTGTTTTATCATGTCACGTACCACATTGTCAAAACCGTACATTTTTCCCTTTGGAATGTACTTGAAGAGTGTTGGATCTGCTACATAGCATCCGACGTTTACCAGCCCTCCAACCTCAGGCTTTTCTTGCCAAGACGTCACCTCACCGTTCTTTTTCCTCGCAATCAGCCCGTACTTGAATTTCTCACTGTAATGCATCAACCCGAGGGTCAATGCAGCTTTTGAATACGCGTGGAAATCGAGCATCTTTTTCAGATTGAAGTCAAAAACTGAGTCCCCGTACAGCAAGTAGAAAGTTGACCCGAGCTCATCCCGGGCATTCAGAATCTGTCCCCCTATCCCAAGTGGTGAATCGGAGCGCGCGTATGATATATCTAGACCCAGAGAGCTACCAGTTCCAAAGTAATTCTCAATCACATTTCGGAGGTAACTCACAGAAAGCACTACATCTCTGACGCCATTTTTCTTAAGCCAATGCAGCAAATGATCCAAAAGCGGTTTATCCGCCAAAGGAAGCATGGGCTTCGGTACAAAAAATGTGTAGGGCTGAAGTCGTGTGCCTAGCCCACCGGCCAGCACAAGCGCCTTTGGTCTTTTATCCATATTGAACAGAAAAACCGCAGTTGTTAGTAAAAGTTTATGGAGCCTGAGCTTGTTCGCGACTGAAAACAGATCTCATGCTCAATATTGCTTCCTTGCAACTTTCCGGAGTTGAGCCATATACCGAGTTGCTCACCAGCAGGCCGCTGCAACCGTAATCTCTCAAAATGAGAATGTCATCTGGGCGAATTGTCCTTTGAGTCGGATATAGCACCTCTCGTTTAGAGAGTAATGTTATCAGTTTGAGAGTAGCTACATCGAACAATGTCAAAGGAAGCCCGTAGCCATGAGTTGGAGTGAGAGAGGCGAGAATCGCTGAAACCCCGTCGAATTCAGATAGTGTTTTCACCTGTTCCAAGATGTACCCAGGGCCGATGGAGATGAGCTTCTCGACTCTCGAATCCTTCCATACAAATGTCGGAAGCTGATGAGCAAACATGTTGACAAATGAGATGCCAAGACTGACGCACATTTCCCATTCGTCTCTGACGAGCGGTCGGCTGTCTCCAATTGAGATACCGGCAGGGATCTTGATCACACTTAGGCAATCTTTGATGGATTGCTCTTCAATCTCAAGCCCTCCGAATCGCCCCTGCGCCGAGTTTTCATTGAGATGAAGTACAATGGCGTCTGCACCCGCCTCTTCGCAAGCGACTCCAAACTGGCTCAAATTTGCATGAAGATCTCCAAAGAAACGGAATCTCCCTTGATTTGGATCGAACAGACCGCTAGCCAATTCGTTCGCTAAACGCATCAAGAAATCTAGCGCACTTAACTGATTTGTTTCCGAGAGCGATGCCGTCTAGTGGCTGAAAATCAAAATATCAGCAATTATTCCTATGAATATAAAAAATAAGTAAGGACTTGAGAACTTGAAAACTGTCCAGGCCCTCTGTGGGGAGGGTCGCCTCAGAAGCCACAAGTTCAGCGCCAAAATTGCCGATCCCAAGATTGCTGCAGTTCCAATGTAGACGAGGTGCAGACCGAGAGCAGGGTATGCAATTGGTGCGAGGCTATACATCACCATGATTATAGATGTAATAGCTATCAGCTGAACGGCAATCTTTTCTGACACCACTACGGGAAGCATAGGAACCTTGGCTTCCTGGTAGTCTTTCTTGAAGCGAACTGCAAGCGCCCAGATGTGCTCAGGAATCCAGAAAAATACTAGAAAGCCTGCAAACAATGCAGTTGCAATAGATATCACTTGATGGGCAGTTGCGAAGTATCCCACCAAGACAGGCATAACTCCAGAGAAACCTCCCCCTACTATATTTAGAGCAGTCCTGCGCTTTAATAGAAAGCTGTAGACCAGAGCATAGTCAATAAATCCTGCTAACATTGCTAGCGCGCTCATCCAAGAGAGAAAGGCAACCGAAAGGCTGATGCTGCCAACCAACAATGCAATCCCGTATGCTGCTGCATGGCGTGCAGGTATCCTCCCAGTGGGAATCGGTCTGGATTTCGTCCTACTCATGACGGCGTCAATGTTTCTGTCAAAATATGAACCCACAGTGTTTGCCGCTGCTGAACCAAGCCACACAGCAGCGGAGACAACTAATAGTGTGATTATCGAGGTGCTCCATCCAGCAGTCGCAACGTAGGCCGCTGCACCGGTGAACACGAGGAGAGAAATGACGTTTGGTTTGGTAACGTAGTAGTAGTCTCTAATCTTCTGCTGCGATATCAGCTTTTGAGCATACATCCGAGATTCTTCTTCCTCTCTTCACACACAAATCTATCGTCTATGAAAGACCAGAGTCGACTCGCAGCTCGAGGTCGAGTGTCCGATTTTGACCGAGACAAACTCAAAGAACGGCTTAGCATTAATAATGGTTTCCTGTCGAGGTGACAAATGTTGCAATGTTCAAACAATCTCTTTTGACTCCTTGATTCTACTCTATACCTCTAAGAAGATATTAGTTTGAGATATTTCCGTCAACAAAAGTCGCAATCACTCTTGCATTTCTGATTCTATTAGGACTGCGACAATTCAACACGACAAGATCGCAATTCTTTCCCTTGGCAATGGCACCACAGCGCTCTGTAATTGGAGAAGATCTTGCAGCGTTTATAGTATACAATTCGATGCTTTCATGGAGAGTCAGCGACTCTCTTCGATTCCTGTTTTTCATGGCGGCAGAAATTCCAAACAGTGGATTCAGTGTTTCTACTGGTGCATCAGATCCGCCTATCATTGTCGTCAACTGATGAAGTGTCTTGAACGGGTACGCAAACCTTGCTTTTGTCCGCCCGATCCGCTCGCTGATCCAGTAGTCGGACTCCAAAAACATGGGCTGAACGGAAACCGTCGCGATTCTCACCTGGTTCACGATATCTTTCCTGAGGACCGAGCAATGCTCTATTCGGAAACCATCCTTGAGCCTTATACCTGCCGTTCTGTAAGTGCGCAGGACTTGTGCAACGGCTCGATCTCCTATCGCGTGAGAAGCTAACACCAATTTGAGTCTCCTCACTCTCCTCACGATCTGAAAAAGTTTCGAATCCGAATAGTTTAGCAAACCCCTGTTTCCATTCTCATCTGAGTATGGCTCTTCAAGAGCAGCTGTTCTCGCACCCAGAGAACCATCGGAGTAGATCTTGAATCCAATTACCTCAAACCTTTTTCCTCTTAGAAATCTAGCCCTGGATCCTTGCCTTAGCTGTTCGACAAATCTTAGTGCTTCTACTGGGAGCAAAACCGACAGGCGGACGATGATCATTTTTCTTCTGTCCAATTCTCTAATACAAGTAAGTTCCCTTTTCCAATCCTCAGATAGAATGCAATGAACCCCTGTAAGTCCATGTTCTAAGCAAAGCTTCTGGCTTCTCACAAAAAGATCTTGAAGCTCATTGGCCCTTAAACCAGGAATGGCCTTCCGTGACGCTTCTAGAGCAGTTTCTTTCATAATTCCAATAGGCTTCCCGTTCTGTTCGACAGGAATAAGCTCTTTTCCAAACGATTCGAGCACTCCCTTCCTAGAAAGTATTTTCAGGGCAAGCGTATTCAAAACTGCCATGTGCCCGCAGACGCGGAGCATGATAGCTGGCAGGTTCGAAACAGCAACATCGAGATCGTGTCTTGAAGGGAGCCTCCTCTCAATGAAAAGATCCTGATCCCAACCTCTTCCGACAACCCAGTTGCCCAATGTTGGCCCTTGGTCTCTCCTTATGAGATACGAACGGATGCGCCCTTGCATTTCTCCTATTGATCGACTTCCGTTGAGCTGAACTGTCTCTTCTTGCATCGCAAGCTCAAACAGATGAGCGTGGCAATCGATGAGGCCGGGCAGAACGAGTTTTCCATGAGCATCGAAATCACGACTCTCATCTGTTTTGGCATGCGGACTTGCTGGCTCGATCGCGGAAATTCTGCCTGCATTCACAACAATGTCTACCAATTTTGGCCGCTTGGAAAGCACTCTGGCGTTTCTGATTCTGAAAGGAATTTCCTTCCTCATCCAGATCTCAGATCCGCAACTTGGAAAGTAATTCCTGAAATGAGCGCACTCTGAATTTATTCTCTAGTCTTCTAAGGTCAGCCTCCGAATCAACATCAAAAGAGAATTCCTTCATTCGGATTACGCGATGCTTGATCTTGAGTCTATGTGCCTCATCCGAGTGTTTGCGAAAACTGTCATCATCGTAATGGAGCGGTATTAAACCGCGTCCCTGATTGAACGCGAGAAGGCTTGTGCCATCAAGTTTCGATGCAGGATTGATAACTAGATCGTATTTGTCTAGCAATGCCCCAACTTTATTCATTGCTTGCGGAGTGAGGAGAGGAAGGTCCGATGGAATTAGCATTACTGCGGCTTTTCGATTTGCAGCTCTTATACTTCTGAGGCCGTCCGCCATCGCCGAGTTGACGCCACCATGCCGCTTTGATTCTCTGATAACTCGAGATTTGGCAAACTCCTGAATTCCATCTCGGACAAGATCTGTGCTAGAAGCTACTATTATGGTTTCAAGCGCGCGTGATTTTTCAACCTGAGCGAGCACATTTCGCAGGAGAACCCTCGTCAGGTCTGCCCTTTCTTTTTTGCTGAGAGTATGGGACAGTCTCAGCTTGGTGTTTTGGAACTCCCGAACGGGAACGATAACGACGTAGTCTCTCATAAGATATTCATGAGCTCTCGCGCGATATGTCGTTTGTCAGCTATGGAGTCAATCTTGATGTTTGACTTGATGCACTCGATGCCAAAATCTTTGATTTTCACAATTTCCGAATTTTCTTCTCTGTAGTCCACTATGAAGAGCTTCAGAAAATCGGAATAGAGTTTGGCAACGCCATAACTTGATGGTTCAATGTGCATGGCGCGCATGAGCTTAGCTGCTGGACCAGAAAAGACCGACTTTCCTATGAAGGGGCTGATAGCAGTGACCCTCGCCATCCTGAGCTTCTTGCGCACCCCTCTGAGGCTGACTGTAGGCATTACGCTAGTAATGGGATTCGCTGGCAATATTAGAACGTCCTTAGAGAGAAGCATCAGCACTTCGCGATTAGGCATTGCATTTTTTATTCCGCGATAGTCCACGCTGCTAACTCTAAGGGCCCCCTTCATCTTCACCCAGTATTCCTGAAGGTGAATTCTTCCTTTGGATGTGTCCACGAACGTCTGGACGCTGTCGTCCGTCGCAGGCACTATTTTGTTCTTGATGCCCAAGTACTTTCTTAATCGATCCGTTGCTTGGGAGAGAGTAAGTCCGCCATTGATCAATTCGGTTCGCACCACACATAGCGCTAAATCACGGTCCCCCAGGCTGAACCAATTCCCGTACCCGAGAGCAGCAAGGCCCTCAACAAAATTCCAAGTGTCTTCTTTTATTCCCCAACTCTTGCGCTCGTCGAGGATTCCTGCGAGTGCGTAGGTTATGATGTCAACATCTGGGCAGACATACAGTCCGTGAAAAAAGAAATTGTCCCCCACATTGCATATGTAAGCAAAGTCATGTTTTCCTACTTCATGGTAATTGTCTAGTGCTGTGGCAAATTTCGAAGACCCGCTGCCCCCGCTAATAATGCCGACAGTGCGCTTTCCCATTTTGACTAGTTACCCTGTGAGCAGTCTATCTGAAGAGGTCTCTTGAAGGTTTTCTCGCGAGCACCCGTGATGACACATTGTTATTTTGTACATACTTGTACCCTCTAACAATTGCGGCCGGAACACGATCGAGTTTGTTCATACAAAGCTCCGCGGCGGATGCGATCTCGTCGGCAGTACAGATCACCGTAGCGCGGAGCTCGTACCCATACTGATCAGTCCTGCCCCGATAGTCGGAGAATGGTTCAATCCCCGCAAGGCCTATTGCTACATCCACCTGCCCCTCGCGCCAAGGCCTTCCAAACGTATCTGAGATGATCACTGCGACTTCCTTCCCAGTGTGTCTCTTGATCAGAGCTCTCAACTTCTGCGCCGACCTGTCCGGCTGCTTGGGAAGGAGCACCACTTTCCCCTTATCAACATTTGACTGATCAATTCCCGCGTTTGCGCAGACGAAACCATGAGTTGTTTCCGCGATTATCAACCCTCGAACCATTTTGACCAGACGTCTTGCCTCGGAGAAAATCACTTCCACCTGCCGAGGATCCTTCTGAATGTGTCTTCCTGCTTTTACTGCGAACTTGCTTGGCACAACATCATCAAGATTCAGAACTCTTCCTTCAGCTTTAGATACGATCTTGTGTGTGACCACAAGTACATCTCTGTTCTGAATCGAGACGCCAATTTTCTTGCAGGCCTGCAATATCGCATCTGGAACGCTTTCGCCTTCCAGGATTTCTCCAACACCAGTGATAGGGATTATTTCAATGGTCGGAGCTCGTTCGAATCTGTCTTTGGGCATCGGAATCCTCGCACTTACTTTCTTGAGTTATTCAAGATATCGAACTCGTTCAGATATCATCGCAGGGTACTCCCGCTTGTGTTTGGAAGAATGATACATCCTCGTAACCTCTTTCACCTTGCATAGAGGCACATGTGAGAGTTTGCTTGTATCTAATTCATTTTTCTTTCCTTCAAAGAGGAGCGAAAGCACCTTATCGAGAGCTGGATAATCCAAAGGCAGTTCGTCAGATGCTTTATGATCCAGCCACAGGTTAGGGCTGGACGGTTTCTCAATTATTGATCTGGGAACGCCCAATTTCTTTGCGATTTCCTTTACCTGTGTCTTGTATAGATGAGCAATGGGCATAAAGTCTACTCCCCCGTCACCGTACTTTGTGAAGTAACCGAGTTTCTCCTCGCTCTTGTCACCAGTTCCAATGACCAAGAAACTATCTTGGTTTGCCACAGCATAGAGGATAACCATCCTTGTTCTCGCCTTGATGTTTGCAAGCGTGATCTTTGAAAATGGAAAGTGACTGTCTCGAAGCACGCCTTGAAATGCATTGACAAGCGGAGTAAACCTGAACTCGATGGATTCGATTCCAAGTTGAGAAATTACTTTCTTCGCATCCCTGTAGTCAACGCCGTCTTTGGCTTGGTCTTCGAACAAGAGTAGCCCCTTTACACTCTTTTTGCCTATGGCCTTAGAAGCTAGGAATGCTACGACTGCACTGTCTATCCCACCACTGATCCCGAGAACGACTCCTCTTGCCTCCGCTTGCCTGACGTAGTTTCGAATGAAATTCTTGATTCGAGTAATCTCCTGTTCTGTGTCAAACTGCAGAACGTTCAAAAAAGTTGAATTGTGTACAGTCAAAATCTATCATTCTTCGAAGTTCTCAGGCAATTATCCCACAGGTAGGTTTCGAAACCTCGTTTGAAAGGATATTTAATTTTCTATGGTCTTCCTCGAATCTACAAGCTTTCTGCACAAATGGATATATCCAACACAATCGCCTACTGGAAAAGCGTGCCCTGATTTGAGCGCAATATGGAAAGTAACGATCATAATCGGAGGATTTCTTGGGCTCTTCGGTTTCGTCTTCGCGCTTCAGGGCTATGGTATTATTGGCCCAAGCTCATCTCCAATGTACAATTCCTCAACATGGGTCTACTATGGCGCAGGGATTGCGATTGTTGGTCTCTTAGTTTTCCTCGGCGGACTATTCCTTGCATCCTCAGAAGCAAAGTCTAAGAAAATGACGCTCTGAGAAATGGATTCAGAAAAATATTACATACAAATCCCTAGACCTATCCGACTAGTTCCGATGGAAAGAGATAATTCAACTAAATAATCTGACGCGGGAGCTATGTGAGATTTTTGTATTCCCTGAAGATATATACAATATCGATCACAATCTTCGCGATTTCTTAAAGTCACTGACAAGACCTTGGAAGAATACAAATTTAGAAATAACCCATAGAAAACAGTCAACTGTTTGTGTCCTTTAGAGCGCAGGTCTCGCGGCGGCTCGCCTTTCAGCCTTCGACAGAGATGAATCTTATGCGATGAGGTAATGCAATGGCTTTGGAGCTTTCATGCAATTATTCCAATGAAATCCGCCAAGCATACAATTCCTTAGTTGAATCAATAGAGGAGGTCCATATAGAATATGTTTCACTGGAATTTCTACTCCCCTCCTTAGGTTCTTATTCGAAACAGCTATTTTTATGCTTCACACGCGCGGGGGAATGCCCCTTATCTATACGATCCGCAAAGAAATTGAGGAGAGTCTAATTGGAGTCTAAGATCAACTCAATCGATGGTAAGCAAGTCCATGTGCTGCCTTTGCCAAGTTAGACTTGAGTATGAAGAGTGCCTTGAAATAGGATTCAGTTCAATCCAACTTCCGGAAACCTGGATTGTGAAAGGCCGAGCCTTGATTGAAGTGATCTGACTCTATCAGCGTACTTCATCATTGCCAGATGGTTCTCTTGCGCCTTCGCTATCTTGTATGCTTTCCAGGTCTTTCGAAGCGCCCCCCAGAGTTGGCCTCTGGTATAGACTTCGGGGGCCGAGCTCTCCCCTGAACCAGAGGTTTGTTCGAGTACAAGAACCTGCTTTTGATCTCCTTCAACTTTCTCAAGCACGTCGAGGTACGTGATCAATCTATTGTGTTCCTTCCTTCTTGAACCAGGCAGTCATTACGCCTTTCGGAGATTCTACCGCGACAAAGTTATAGCCAAGCTGCTCAATGCCCATTATCATTTCACGGCTGACTACGCCGGTGTTTGACTGAATCGATAGGTTATCGTCAAATAATGCCCCAATTACGTATGGAGGCTCCACTTTCCACCTGAATTCTCTCAGGCTATTGGAGATTCTGATTGCCTCCGCATTGTAGCTCTCTCCGCCCTTGATGAACGAGAACTTACCCAGAAGAAGGGTAGGATTAGTATCCTCTATCTTTGCGCTAACACGTGAAATTGTGACTTCGTGTGCTGGTTCTTGTCCGGGTCCTGCTATGATCAATACTTCCTCGGCCTGTTTTGGTCGGGTTTGGGTCTCTCTTGCAACATGAACTACCTTTGACCTCGCGATTCGAGGCTCCTTTCTTACTTCAATTGATTGAGTGTTTTCAATTCTCTCCTTCGGAATCGCGCTTGTCCTCTGGACTGACTTCTCCACGCTCGGCGGACTCTCTACAATCGAATCCTCCACTAAAGGTAAATCGCCCTCAATAACTTTGTGGTCAGAATGAATCGTTCCAAAATACCTCACACCGACCTGAGTATAGTAGCTCTGGGAGACGCGGCAAGTCTCACATTTGACCTTGAACTTCTTGGGCCACTCGGTTTCTGTAACCGCAATTGTCTGACTCAAGTGAATCGCAGCTTAAATGAGTTCCTGAGTAATATCTGCTTGTTTGCCGTTTTAGTAAAATTGAATCGCTACATATCGGAACCCACTATACTCGTATTCAGCAATAATTAAGGCGATCGCCTAAACCCAAACGAATCACAGACAAATAATCTGATGTACATCTGGATCATTTGCAGAATGCGGGCCCGGAGGGATTTGAACCCTCGATCTTTGCCTTAGAGGGGCAACGCCTTATCCATTCTAGACAATCTGGTTGAAGATTGCTTACTAGGCCACGGGCCCCGAGTACTGCACTTGGTTTGTCGTACAGCTATTAAGAGTTCTGCGTGTGCGCGCTTTCCATTTTACTTTGCAAGCTCCTTGATTAATTCTTGCGCCCGGTCAAAACGAATCTTCTTTTCTTCGACCATCTTCTGGGCAACCAGATCGATAAGATCTCCCGCTGCTCCGGCAGACGCAGCAACGTTTCTTGCGTGGAGCTTCATGTGCCCCCTCTGTATCCCTTCGGATGCAAGAGCTCTAAGAGCTGCAAAGTTTTGAGCTAGACCCACTGAAGCTATGACTTCAGCAAGCTCTATCGCCGACTTGACACCCAGAATCTTCACCGAAGCCTTAGCCACAGGGTGAACAGCAGAGGCTCCGCCAATCAAGCCGACCGCCACAGGAATCTCTATGGTCCCCACGAGGTTTCCGCACTCATCCTTCTCGTAAGTTGTGAGGGATCTGTATTTTCCTGTAATCGTCGCGTAGGAATGTGCTCCGGCTTCAAGTGCCCTAGTGTCTTGACCAGTCGCGAGCGCGACTGCGATTACGCCGTTCATTATTCCCTTGTTGTGGGTTGCGCATCTGTATGGATCTGAGTCTGCGAAGGCGTACGCATCTAGAATCCCCTCCAAAACATCCTCTCCTCCGATAAGTTCTTTGTCGAATATAGCAGTGCTTCTAACAACTCTCTTCGTAGCAAGGTTTGAAATTATTCTGAGGAACACCTTTCCGTGGCTGATCCTTTCGATCATCGGAGCTATAGCTTCCGCCATTGTGTTCACTGCGTTGGCACCCATTGCATCTCGGCAGTCGACTATGAGGTGCGTGATCACCATCTTTCCTCTTTCCGTGTCGACTATCCTGACCTCAAGGTCTTTTGCGCCCCCACCCACCGAGACAAGTTTTGGATCTTGTTCGTTCGCTTTCGCGAGCAAGCGATCTTTGTTTGCAAGAATCTCGTTTCTAGCCCTGTACGGGTCTTTGACTCTGACAGTTTGAATCTGGCCTATCATCACTGGGCCACTATTGCTCGTTCTGAATCCTCCTAGCTTCCTTGCGATTTTCGCCGCATTGCTTGCTGCGGCGACCACTGAAGGTTCCTCAATCGCCATTGGAACAATATAGTCCTTGTCATTGATCGTAAAGTTCGTAGCGACACCGAGTGGGATCGGGATTGCGCCGATCACATTCTCTATCATCTTGTCTGCGGCCTCAATCTTCAGCCCAGATAGCGAGCCTATCGCTTGGGCTTCTTTCTCATCGAGGTTCGCAAATTCTTTCACGAGCTTCATTCTTTGCTCCGGTGGAATCTTGTAAAAATTCGGGATCTCTGAAGTTGGCATTTCTTTGACGTCCACATTCGCTATCAATCCTATTTAACCCGAACACTTTGTTAGGAAAGGCCGTTACGACAATCAACGTAATCGAGAAACGAGTTGCTGGGGAAAGATTAGCCGAGACACTTTGCAAAAAGCGAAAGGCTCCCAGCAGAAGGGGCTCTCTCGACTCATCTGATCCTCCTTGTTGGAAAAACAAGTGTAGATGATTTTGCAACGTGCTTTAGATCTCAGAACCTGTCGATTCATTTTGCTCATTAAGCAACCACTGAGAACTTGTCGAATCAATCAAGTCGCATCTTGAAACGCTTCTGTTCACCTGAATAGTTATAAAAGGGGTCGCCGAGCATTGTATCCCTCAAGTAGAGAATCAAAGTTTTCACGCTCTATCACCATAGACGTAAGACGAGAATTCTAGCTTTGGACTAGTGAGAGGAGCTTTGCCAAAATTCAAGTCAACTCAGGAAATCATGAAGACTATTGAGAACAAAGAGCAAATTCGCAACTTTGGAGTGATCGCGCACGTTGACCATGGAAAGACTACCATGAGTGATAGTCTCCTCGCAGCCTCAGGTATGATCTCGCCGTCTGTTGCTGGACAGGCTCTGGCGCTTGATTCGATGGATTTGGAACAGCAGAGACAGATGACAATCAAGGCGGCGAATGTTACACTGTATTACGAGCAGGGCGGAAGGCCTTACGTGCTCAACATGATTGACACACCAGGACACATCGACTTCACGGGAAGAGTGACGAGGTCATTGCGGGCTATTGATGGAGCCGTTGTTGTCACCGACTCTGTTGAGGGAGTCATGACGCAGACGGAGACAGTCACACGGCAAGCATTGGAGGAAAGGGTTAGGCCAGTGCTCTACATTAACAAGATCGATAGACTGGTGAAAGAGCTTCGCCTCAACAAAGACCAGATGCAACAGTGGATCGGAAAGATTGTCGGCGATTTCAACAATTTGATTGAGACATATGCCGAGCCCGAGCTAAAGCAAAAGTGGAAAGTCTCGATTCAGGAAAGCTCCGTCGCTTTTGGCTCTGCAAAGGACAGATGGGGGTTCAATGCCGAGATTGCCGCGGCAAAAGGAGTAAAGTTCCAAGATGTTTATGATGCGTACACTGAGGGCGATGTCAAGGAGCTTGCTAAGAGAGCCCCGCTTCATGAAGCTATCCTGGGCATGGTTATCAAACATCATCCTCCGCCACATGTCGCTCAAAAGTACCGGATTCCTAGGATCTGGACTGGCGACATAAACAGCGACGTTGGAAAGGCCCTCCTCAACTGCGACAACGACGGGCCCGTCGTGATGATGGTCACAAACATCAACGTCGATCCTCAAGCAGGGGTGGTCGCCACTGGAAGGTTATTTTCCGGAACAATCAGGGATGGAGACAGCGTCTTTCTTCTCGGCGCCAAGCGTGAAGAAAGAGTCCAATCGGTCAACTTCTACATGGGAGCTGTTAGGGAAATGGTGGGCGCGCTCTCTGCGGGAAATATTCCTGCGCTCCTTGGGCTGGAGCACGCCAGAGCGGGCGAGACGATCTCTTCGATCAAGGGAATCGCTTCATTTGAGTCGATTAAGTATGTCTCAGAACCGGTTGTCACGATTGCCATCGAGGCAAAGCATCCAAAAGATCTTCCGAAGCTCGTTGAGGTTCTTCAAAAACTGACAATCGAAGACCCGAACCTTGTTATCAAAATCAATGAAGAGACCGGGGAGCAGCTACTCTCAGGAATGGGGGTGCTCCACTTGGAAATCGCCACATCCCTAATTCAGGCCGAGAAAATTGAAATTGTCACGACCCCGCCTCTCGTAAACTATCGAGAAACGGTCAGAGCGAAGGCTGGTCCCATAATGTCTCGCTCTCCAAACAGGCACAATAAGATATTCATTCGCATTGAGCCCCTTACAGGGGATATCATAGAGCTTATACGAACTGGACAGATTAACGAGAATACTGACAAGAAGACTGTCGCAAAGATTCTGAGGGAGAAAGGCTGGGATGCGGATGAAGCAAGATCTGTGGTTACTATCGACGATAGAGGAAACATGCTCCTTGAAGAAACCAAGGGAGTTCAATTCTTACAGGAGTCCATGGATTCGATACGAGCAGGGTTCAATGACGTAATGGAAAACGGACCTCTTGCCTACGAGTACTGCAGAGGCCTCAAGATTGTCTTGACGCACTATGTGCCGCATGAAGACCCAGCGCACAGGACTTATGCTCAGCTCATGCCCGCGACGCGAAGGGCGATCCTAGGGGCGGCTCTGACTGCGCAACCGACGCTCCTTGAACCCATTTTGGGAATCGAAATCAAATGCCCTGCAGAGCAAATAGGGTCCATTGCTGGGGTAATATCCTCAAAACGGGGCAAGATGCTCAACGTCGAGCAAAAAGGGGCTATCACGATCATCGATGGAGAGATTCCGACATCTGAGACGTTCGACCTTTCCGAAGCGATGAGGGGTGCGACTGCAGGAAAAGCAATGTGGAATACCTACTTCAAATCATGGGCACCAGTTCCCTCGGGCATGCTAATGTCTCTAGTCGAATCCATTAGAAAGCGCAAGGGTCTTTCACCTGAACCTCCAAGTGCTGGCGAGTTCATCGATAGAGAGTAGGAGATACCTATCTCCCCCTTCATTCGCTTCTTGCTTTGATTGACTCTTTTGAGGTCTTAAGGTGCAAGAGGCTTGGAAAAAGTCAGTTCTGCCAAAAAATCGATCCTGGTTTTCGATTATGATCGAACTCTGACTTTGGAAGACTTTGTAATTCCAGATTCCACAAAAGAAGCACTCAAAGAGGTCTGGCAGAAGCATCTTGCAACGCTTGGCATCGTATCAGGAAGAAGCGTTTCGTTCCTGAAAACCGTAAACGAACAAGCTTCCGGAGTCTTTTCTTTCTTTGTCGCAGAGAATGGTTCTATCATCCATTTTGAAGACCTCAGTCAAGAACTAGTCATAGGAAGGGAATGGTCGGAAAGAGCCCGGAGACTCTTCGCGGGGACGGATTTTACAGTTAGGTTCGGTGAAATAATGGGGGCGGCCCGTGCCGAGAATATGGATAGGATCAAGAATATTGTCTCCAATGCAGGCCTTGAATCAAACATAGTACTCAATAGAGATCAAGTACTTCTACTTCCCAGCGGAGTTGACAAGGGTTCTGGAGTAACCCGAGCCATGGCACGTTATGGCGCAAGGCATGAGATAGAACTCACTAGTTTCGGAGACGGAGAGAATGATCTTTCATTGTTTGAGCCAGCGGATGTTAAGGTGGCAGTTTCAAACGCAGTAGATTCTCTGAAAAAGATTGCCGACGTGGTGACGCAAAAACCTGGTGGGCTGGGAGTAGAAGAGTACATGCGAAAGAAATTTATGTAATGACTCTGAACAAGAGTTTGGATAGCATTTCGCAATTTATGCTCTAATTACCGGCAACTGAAGGAACCAAGTTATGGAGAAGAGCAGCCCAACAAATGAGAAAGCTGAGAATATGCGTCAACAGCCAGACACCATTCATCAAGTTCCTCCTTTCTTATCCCGAGTTGCTGGACAAGTATGGACTACTCGAACTTCCAGTGAAGATAGAGCAGCTGGAAGAGGGAACGGACTACCAGTTCTCTCCAGGCGGGGTGACGGCGATGATCTACCCCATGCTGAAACGTATGCAAGCCCAAGGACTAATTGAAAACTCAACCTGGGTGTCGCTAGGCTCTGACGCGCCTGAAGAGGTGGTTGTCGACAACATCAGACTGAACCATGTCCATCTTCCTGATCACGACATGCCAAGATATGCCAACTTCAAGGAATCGATTTGGAGTGAGATTCACGGGGTCGGCAAGTTCGTCATAAAGCCAGAGGAGTACGAGGCATTCATCCGTTACAACTGGCTCTCCGCTCAAATTATGCTCAAGATGCTGCATGCCACTGATCTCTATTTTATTCATGATTTTCAGCAATTGCTGACCGGAGGACTCATCGGTCCGTCTGCTCCTGCAATACTTCGCTGGCACATCCCGTTCAATCTAGATGCAACATCCCAGAAGCTCAAGACATTCATTCTCAAGAACATCGAAGGATTTGACAGTGTGATCGTGAGCACTCGAAGAGACCTTGAAGGATTGATCCATGCAGGATACAGGGGAAGAGCATACCAGATCTACCCCTATGTCGATAGGAGCGTCTGGACGGAGCCGCGAAATGCGGAGCTCCAGAAGATCAGTGACGAATACAGATTGGAGGGTCAGAAGGTGCTTCTTGTAGTAGCGCGGATGGATCCTATAAAGGGGCAGGATGCCGCGATCAGAGCATTGTCACGGGTTTTGAAAATCCGTGGAGACGTGAAACTCCTTCTCATTGGAAATGGAAGCTTTTCAAGTTCTTCAATAGGAGGCCTTGGACACTCAAAGGGTGCGGTGTGGAAAAAAGTTCTGCAGAATCTCGTGAGAGAACTACGCGTTGAGGACCGAGTGATCTTTACGGGCTACAAAGAAGCCGATGCCGTGAGAGCAGCATATTCCATCTCCGATATTTGCATTGTTCCCTCAAAAGCGGAAGGTTTTGCACTCACTACAATAGAATCTTGGCTCTACAAGAAACCAGTTATCGTCAGCACGGGCGCAGGGTCTTCAGAGGTCATAAATGAAGGTATCAATGGGCACACCTTCAAAGCCGGTGATGATAACGAACTCTCGGAGAAGATACTTTCTACATTGTCGAACTCTGAGGCAGCATCCAAAATGGGGGAAAGAGGTTATGACAGCACAGGCATCTGCGACGTTGACAGGTCTATTGCATCCCTTTCACGGGTCTTTGAAGAGACGCTCTCCTATTTCGGCTGAGAAGGAAGTATTGGAACTTTTTCTTCTGCATGGCAATCATTAACAAGCGATATTTTCCAGAGCGTCACGTATCCAAGAAATCCTTCCCGACATGATCTCATCGTTTCTGTCAAGCCTCTAAGCCACTTCAGGATTCCTAAGAAGATAGCGGGTTGTGAATGCCACATCTTCCGTTTTTGAACAAGATATCCATTCATAGAATTCTTAGCCCGGAGCGGCATCATTATGGATGCCTAGAATTAGGCGTCTTGATTTCACCGAGCTCCTATGTTCAAGGCAAATCCATCCGTTAGGTTTGCAATGGGATTGTAGACACTCACTGAATGACATTCCTTTCATTTATTTCGAACCTGCTTTTCAATTAGAAATTTGCAAGCGCACTATTTCCGATTGTGCCCTCAGAATTTCGAATTAACGTCTGGAATAGGTTGAGTGCGGTTTGGCTAAAGAGACCGCTCGTCAGAGAGGAATTTCTTTGAATATATTGTCACACTCATCTCAGTCGACAAGATTGAATGACTGTCTGCATCGTCTTTAGTCTCAACACTGGGATTCGAACTGAATATCCTTACCCATTCGTTTCTTCTGAACATCCCTCCGAGGTCAACCGGTTCTTTCCCCAGCACGAACAAGATCAAAAGATCTTCGACGCTCGGTGACCACCGTCTGCAAATCAGCGTTTTCTTATCTTCCAAAAGAACCAACTCCATGTTCCTCTTGGTCAAATCTCTCAACGCCGGATGACTCTTCCTGAGATGAATCAAATTCTTGTAGTACCTGAAAATCTCATTATGAAACGGCAGGTTTCGTGATTCGTGATCGATTTTCGATTTTCTAAATGTTGATTCGGCTTGTGGATCGATAAAATCATCCTGGAAGTGGTGTGCTTTGAACTCATTTTTTCTACCTTCTCGCGTAGCCTGGGCAATTTTCGGATCGATATGGCTCGTAAAGAAGTAGAACGGTGATCTATCTGCAAATTCTTCACCCATGAATAGCATTGGAACGCAAGGAGACAGAAGAAGTAACCCTGCAGCGACCATAAGAGCAGGAGATTCGAGCAGATTTGATAATCTGGCGCCGTCAGGCCTATTGCCTACCTGATCGTGATTTTGGATACTCACCACGAATTTGCTTCCAAGCAAGTCTGAGGATGGTGCACCATGTGTCTTTTCTCTGAATCGCGAGTATCTTCCATCGTATACGAATCCGTCTCGTAAGGCCTTTCCGATATCTTGAATGTTGCCAAAGTCGAGATAGTACCCGTATTTTTCGTTTGTCAAATAAGCATGGACAGAGTGATGGAAATCATCCAACCATTGTGCATCGAGCCCATAGCTGCACTGGTCTGAGGGAGAAATAAACTTCGGATCATTCAGATCGCTCTCAGCTATAAGGTGGATCTTCCTGCCAAAACTACTTTTGTTTCTTAAATTTGTCAATTCCTGCAAGATGTGTCTAGGTGAGAAATCATATATCCCGTGCACTGCATCCAATCGAAGTCCATCAATGTGATATTCGTTGATCCAGTAGAACGCATTAGCCACAATGTATTTTCTTACTTCATCGCTCCCAATATCGTCGTAGTTTATCGCCCGTCCCCAAGGTGTCATGTACTTCTGAGAAAAGTAAGGCCCGAAGTCCGACAGGTAATTTCCTTCCGGCCCGACGTGGTTATAGACGACATCAAGTATCACGGAAAGATTCGAACCGTGGCACGCGTCAACTAATCTTTTTAACCCCGTTGGGCCTCCGTAGGTGCTCTGAACAGAATACATCATCACCCCATCGTAACCCCAGTTCCTATCGCCAGCGAATTGCGCAACCGGCATAAGCTCCACAGCTGTGATCCCCAGATCATTCGATAAATAATCCAGATATGGTATTATCGAGTCGAAAGTTCCCTCTTTCGTGTACGTACCCACATGTAGTTCGTAAATTATCAGGTCAGAGAGAGAAATCCCTATCCAAGAGCCATCAGACCATGGATAAGTGTTTGGATCTACGAGCTGAGAATCTCCATTGATTCCTTCTGGTTGATATCGTGAAGCGGGGTCAGGCCTTCTCTTCTTTCCGTCCAGAATGTAGGCGTAACTCATTCCTTCCCTGGCGCATTCTATTTTCGAAAAATACCCATGAGTCTCCTTCTTCATCTTGGACAATGATTCTCGGTTACGTTCAACGAGCGCAAGTTCGACCTCCAGCGCAAAAGGAGCCCAAACCCTGAACATCCAGTTCCCCTTGTCGATAGGAAACGCACCAATATCCAATTTCCATTTGGCTTGATTCATTTCTAGAGCGATCCGCGATTAATTGACATGAGAATTTTAAGTATTGCACAATGTTTGC
>VFSW01000319.1_pt1 | contig 68500 bp, 66 predicted proteins | sample 5358111 | NCBI WGS metagenome assembly VFSW01 (sample SAMN11554181, study PRJNA540505) | mine drainage metagenome | isolation source: sediment from site ElyBrook_90M | place: USA: Ely Copper Mine, Vershire, VT | collected 2017
GGTTACGCTGCGGAGCTTGTCATCGGGCCGGCCACTTCGGGCCGGACCCGTTGGCAGCTAACCCACCCTTGGTTCTTCGCTCCTCGCAATGACGAGGCAAAACTCGGGCGCGGATCGCGTCGCGGGAACGACGTCGCGTGTTCACCTCTCCCCGCGCGCGGGGGAAGGAGCAGGCACAGCGCGTAGCGGCGGTGTTTGGTAAACAAACTCCAAACGGCGCGGGGACCCGGCTTTTTTTGATTCATGAAAAAGTGAAGCCTCTGTGGCTAGGTAGTTCTACCGAGGTCGCCGTTGAGCAAGCCCGCCACGCCTGTCCGGAATTTCCTGCCGTTCACGCTGTCAGCTACGGCGGGGCGGGAAATCGTCGACATATTGGTGATTTTGTCGATCTGCCTCGTGGCGTACATGGCCGTCGTCGACTGGGGCGGCATGGCGATCCTGCAGAAGGTTTTCGGCACCCAAGCCGAGCGGCCGTCGTTTACGTATTTTTTCGGCGTTGCGCTGGTGGTGTTCAGCGCCCGCCGCATCAGCGACCAGCGCAGGGAACGGGCGAAACGTCTGGCGGCCGAGCTGCAGGCGCGAACCATAGCCATGCGCGATCCGCTGACTCAATTGCCAAACCGGCGCCAATTCCAGAACGATGTCAGCGTCGTGCTGAAAGACTCCGACAACAAGATGAGCGTTCTGTTGCTCGGTCTTGACCAGTTCAAGAAACTCAATGAGGTCTACGGCCACCTCGGCTGCGACGAGGCGCTGCTGCAGATCGGGTCGCGCATCCGTGCCTGCGCCGCGCCGGGCGACATTTTCGCCCGGATCGGCGATGACGAGTTCGCCCTGTGTCAGGCGAGCGCCGATCCCGAGCGGGCGCGCCGGATCGCCTGTTCGCTGGTCGAAACCGTCAAAATGCCGGTCCAGATCGGCATCGAGCAGCACAGTATCGGCGCCAGCGTCGGGATCGCGCAGGCCGGCCGCGGCCATGTGACGGTCGACGAGCTGCTGCGCTGCGCGCATGTTGCGCTGTCCCGCGCCCGGACCCTGCACACCGAGTTCTGCTTCTTCGACCCGAAAATGGACGCTCACATCCGTGAGCGCTCGCTCTTGGAGAAGGATCTGAAAGCGGCAATCGGCGGCGATACACTGCGCCCGCACTATCAGCCGATCGTCGACCTGAAGACGCGGCGGATCGTCAGTTTCGAGAGTCTCGCCCGCTGGCACAATCCAGTGAGCGGGCTGATCTTGCCGGATATTTTTATCCCGCTCGCCGAGGAACTGGGCATCCTGGACATCGTCTCAGGTCAACTGTTCGGCGACGCCTGCCGCGACGCCGTGCACTGGCCCGAAGATATCTCGCTGACCTTCAATTTTTCGCCGTCGCAGCTCAGCGACCGGACGTTCGCGGACGCCATTCTCACGGTCATGCAGGACACCGGATTTCCGCCGCATCGTCTGGAAGCCGAAATTACCGAAAGCGCTCTGGTGGAGGATCTGGAAGCCACCCGCCACGCCATCCAGACGCTGCGCAACGCCGGTGTCCGCATTGTCATCGACGACTTCGGCACCGGCTATTCCAGCCTCTATCACCTCTACGAGTTGCGGTTCGACAAGCTCAAGATCGATCGGCGGTTTATCCAGGAACTGGTCAGCACCGGCGAAAGCGCCGTGTTCATCCGCGCCATGGTCGGCTTATGCCGCGGCTTGAACTTGTCGGTCACGGCCGAGGGCGTTGAAACCGAAGCCCAGGCCAACGCGGTGCTTGAGCACGGCGTCGATCAGGCCCAAGGCTTTTTGTTCGGCAGAGCCGTGCCGGCCGCGCAAGTGCCGCAACTGTTTGCCGCGCCGGCAAAGCTCGTGGCCTGACGGCGGCTGCGCCCACCACGGCGCTTATTCGTCATGGCCGGGCTTGCCCCGGCCATCCACGTCTTTACCTATAGCAAAACCAGGTATCCATAGCGAAGCCAAGTCTCGGATGCCCGCGACAGGCGCGGGCATCATGACGACGCAGAAGCGAGGCGCCGCGTTGCACACGCCCGTCACCATCCTCACCGGCTTTCTCGGCAGCGGCAAGACCACGCTGCTCAATCGCGCGCTGCGCGATCCGTCGATGGCGAACACCGCGGTGGTGATCAACGAATTCGGCGAAGTCGGCCTCGATCACATGCTGGCGGCGCAGAGCGACGACACTATCATGGTGCTGGAGAATGGCTGCCTGTGCTGCACCGTGTTCGGCGATCTCGTCACCACGCTGAACAACCTCTACCACGCGCGCGAGGACGGCGCGATTCCGCGGTTCGATCATGTGGTGATCGAAACGTCCGGGCTCGCCGACCCGGCGCCGCTCATTCAGGCGTTTCTGTCGGACCCGACGCTCGCCGGGCTTTATCGCATCGGCGCGGTGGTCGCGACCGTCGATGCGGTCAACGGCCCGCACACGCTCGACGAGCACATCGAATCCGTGCGCCAGGTGGCGCTCGCCGACAACGTTTTGATCACCAAGCTCGATCTGATCGACCGGGCAAAGGCGAATGAGGTTGAAGCTTCGCTGACCGCGCGGCTGCACCGCCTCAATCCGGCGGCCAAGATCCTGCGCATTGACGATCCGTCATTCAATGTCGGCGCATTTCTGCGCACCGATGGTCTCAATCCCGACGGCAAAACCGATGCGCGCGCGTGGCTCAACGCCGCCGCCTACGAACACCGCGACGAACACGATCATCGTCACGAGCACGATGGCGATCATGGCGATCACGATCATCACCACCTGCACGACCGCGATATCGCCTCGTTCTGCTTTACCCGCGATAAGCCGATCCCGCGCGAGGCGCTCCGCCTTCTGCTCGACGCCCTGCAGCAGAATCTCGGGCCCAATCTCCTCCGGGTCAAAGGCATCGTGAATGTCGCCGAGGAGCCCGACCGCCCGGCAGTGATCCAGGGCGCGCAGCAGCTCCTGCACAACCTGTCCTGGCTCGAGCGCTGGCCAGACGAAGACCGCCGCAGCAAGATCGTTTTCATCACCCAGGGCTTCGACCGCGCCGAAGTCGAGGATATGATCGCGCTGCTCGACCGGGTGGCGACCCGAACCGCCGCCGCCCGGGCGCGAGCGCAAGCGAACCAATGAGCGGGCGGTAAAACGCCTGACGACGTGACAATTGGGGGGACGATGATCAAGCCATTTCCAAAGGACCGCCTGGAAAAGCGCAAAGCGTTGCTTGACGGCGTCGAGCGCATCGCCGAAACGCTGCGCGCTGCCGGCCCCAGGAGCGAAGAACTCGGTACGCTGGCGCCGGAAGCCGTCACTGCGCTGCGCGAAAACGGCATGTTCCGGCTGAAGCTCTGCGCCGAAATGGGCGGCGCCGAGGCCGATCCGGTCACGGAAATGCTGGTGCTGGAAGGCCTCGCCTACAACGATCTCACCAGCGGCTGGTGCACCATGGTCGGCGCCACCGGCATCGCCTCGCTCGGCACGTTCCTTACCCAATCCGGGCTCGACAAAGTCTTCGCCGGCGGCCAGATTCCGACCGCGTCGATTTCGTTCTTTCCCGCCGGCCGCGCCGTGCGCGACGGCAAGAATTTTCGCCTAAGCGGCCGCTGGCGTTTCAACAGCGGCATTCGCCATTCCGAGTGGGTGGTCGGCGGCACTATCGTTGAAGGCTCGGAAGCCGAGAATGGCGGCCGGCCGATCGTCATGTTTTCTGCCTTTCCGCGGGGCGACGCCACGCTTTACGACAATTGGGGCGGCGTCGTCGGCCTGCGCGGCACCGGCTCGTGCGACTGCTCGGTTGAAAACCTGGCGCTGCCCGAGGATCAGACGTTCATCTGGGATTTGCTGCAGCCGAAGCCGCGGCGCGGCGGCGCTTCATATCTGTTTCCGCCCTTCTCCTATGTCGCGAAAGAGCACGGCAGTGTCGCCATCGGCGCCGCCCGCCGTGCCCTCGACGAACTGATCAAAATAGCCACGACCACGCGCGGTACTTTTCGGTCGTCGCGGCTCGATGAGCGGCAGATCGTGCATCGCTTCATCGGCGAGGCCGATCTGAAATTGCGGGCCGCCCGAGCGCTGCTGCACCAGCGCTACGAGCAATTGTACGAGATCGCCAGCGCCGGCAAGATACCCGACGGAGCCGCCATCGCCGACGTGCGCGCCGCCGCGGTTTACGCGACCGACCTCGCCATCGAAACGGCGACCGCCGCGTTTCATTTTGCCGGCAACACCGGCCTGCATCACCCGCACGTCATCGGCCGGCTGCTGCGCGACCTCAATACCGCGGGAATTCATCAGGTGATGAGCGACACCGCTTACGAGAACCACGGCAAGTTCCGCCTCGGCCTGGCGGCCGATCCGCTGGCCTGAGGAAGCGCCATGCCGCGGGCGGACTATGATTACATCATCGTCGGTTCGGGCTCAGCGGGCTCGGTGCTGGCAAACCGGCTGTCCGCGAGGCGCGAGATAAACGTGCTGCTGCTGGAAGCGGGCGGCTCCGACAAGTCGCTGTTCGTACGCATGCCGGCGGGCATCGCCAGACTCGGTACGCCGCGGTTCGGCTGGATGTACGAGACGGCGCCGCAAGCGGCGATGAACGGCCGGCGCATGTATCAGCCGCGCGGCCGCATTTTGGGCGGATCGAGCTCGGTCAACGCCATGGTCTATATGCGCGGCCAGGCGGCGGATTACGATCACTGGCGGCAACTCGGCAATGCCGGCTGGAGTTATGCGGACGTGTTGCCGTATTTCAAAAAATCCGAGCGCAACGAGCGCCTGCACGACGAATTTCACGGCAGCGACGGGCCGCTCAACGTCGCCGAGCGGCCATACACCAATCCGCTGAGCCACGTCTTTCTTGAGGCGGCGCAACAGGCCGGGATTCCGCTTAATCCCGATTTCAACGGCGCGGTGCAGCTCGGCTGCGGCCTGTTTCAGGTGACGCAGAAAAACGGCGAGCGTTGCAGCGCGGCCGCGGCCTATCTGCATCCAGTCGCCAAACGCAAGAACCTCACCATTCGCACCAAGGCGCAGGCGACCCGCGTATTGATCGAGATGAACCGCGCCGTCGGTGTTGAGTATGTGCGCGGCGGCAAGCTGTACAAGGTGCGCGCCGCGCGGGAAGTGGTGCTCGCCGGCGGCGCCATCAACTCGCCGCAGCTGTTGTTGCTGTCCGGCGTCGGTCCTGCGCAGGAACTTGGCGCCCTTGGCGTTCCGGTGAAGTTTGATCTTCCGGGGGTGGGCAAGAATTTGCAGGATCACCTCAATGTCAACATCCTGCAGCGCGCCACGCCCGGCATCACCCTCGACAGCAAAAGCCGCGGACTCGGACCGATCATGCCGACGCTGGAATTCCTGTTCCGGCGCACCGGCCCGGCCACCAGCAACGTCGCCGAGGCCGGCGCGTTCGTCATCAGCGCGCTCGGCGCGGCGACGCCCGACATCCAGTATCACTTCATCCCCGCGCAAGTGATCGATCATGCCCGCAAGCAGCTCGACGGCGACGGCATAACACTCCACGCGTGTTGCCTGCGCCCGCAAAGCCGCGGCGAAATCCGCCTCGCTTCACGCGACCCGCTGCAACCGGCGGTGATCGATCCTAACTATCTTGCCTCCAACCACGATCTGAAAATCCTGATCGACGGCATCCGGCGCGGGCGCGAAATATTGGCGTCGCCGGCGTTCAAGCCGTTCCTTGGCGAGGAGCGGTTTCCCGGCGCCGCGCAACAATCCGATGCCGAACTGACCGAATTCATTCGCGCCACCGCAGAGACCGAATATCATCCGGTCGGCACCTGCAAAATGGGCAACGACCCGATGGCCGTGGTTGATGAAAAGCTGCGCGTGCGCGGCATCGACCGGTTGCGCGTGATTGATGCCTCGATCATGCCGCCCGTCGTTTCCGGCAACACCAATGCCCCGGCGATCATGATCGCGGAAAAGAGCGCGGAAATGATGCTCGCGCGGGCGGCGTAGCAAATTGACAACGAAGGGCTTCTACCGGATCATCAAGTCCTGAAATGCCTCTTCAGAGGTCAACAGCCGGGACAATCAGAGGAGAAAGCTGATGACGAGGGGATGGCAAGAAGTAGCACGTTCGCTGACGATCGGCGCCGCTTTTGCGGTTTTGGGCGCCGTTTCGGCGTTCGCTGCCGACCCGATCAAGATCGGGCAGATCGCGGCGCTGTCAGGTGGCTCGGCGCAGTCCGGCGAAGCGATTACGCGGGGGCTGTCGCTCGCGATCGACGAGATCAACGCCAAGGGCGGGCTTCTCGGCGGGCGCATGCTGGTGCTGGTGCAGCGTGACGATGAATCGACCCCCCCGAAAGGTCTGATCGCTGCGCGCGAACTGATTTCGGAGGATGTGGCCGCGATTTTTGGCGGCATCGACACGCCGGTATCGATGGCGATGGTGCCGGTGCTCAACAAGGAAAAGCGCATCTACATGGGCGTGTGGGCGGCCGGCACCGGGATCACGCGCAATGGCGCCAATCCGAATTACGCCTTCCGCGTCTCCGCGGTCGATGCGCTGGTTGACGTCAAACTATTGAAATTCGCGCATCAGAAGTTCGGAGCCAAGAAGGCCGGCCTGATCCTGATCAATAATCCCTGGGGCCAGGGCAACGAGAAGGGCCTCCAGGCGGCGAGCAAAGCCGATCCGTCAGTCGAGATCGCCGGCGTCGAGAAGTTCGAGAACAACGACGTCGACCTCGTGCCGCAGCTGGCGCGGCTGAAGGATGCCGGCGCCGACTCCCTCATCCTGGTCCGCAACGCCGCCCCCGGCGCGCAAGTGATGAAAGCGCGCGAGCGGATGGAGTGGAAGGTTCCGGTGATTTCGCACTGGGGCATTTCCGGCGGCCGCTTCCCTGAGCTGGCCGGAGCAAGCGCCGGCGATCCGGATTTCGTCCAGACCTACAGCTTCTTTGGTAAGCAGAGTCCGCTCGGCCAGAGGGTACTGGCGGAACTGATGAAGAAATATCCGCAGATCAAGGGGCCGGAACACGTGTTTGCGCCGGTCGGCACCGCGGACGCCTACGATGCCATGCATATCCTTGCGCTTGCCATCGCGCAGGCCGGCTCGACCGATTCGGATGCGGTGCGTGCGGCGCTGGAGGATCTGAAAACGCCCTACGTGGGGCTGATCAAGACCTATTCAAAGCCGTTCACGGCCGACAATCACGACGCGCTCGGGCCGGACGACTACATCATGGTCCACTACGAGGGCGACAAGATCGTCCCGGTGAATTGAGGAAGAGGGGCGTTCGGGCGCGCCGGGGCGCCCCTGTTCCGTTATGTTGATTGCATCGGCTGTCATTACCGGGCTCGGCCTCGGCAGCATGTACGGGCTGTTGGCGCTCGGCTTTCACGTCACTTACGCTGTCTCCAGAACCGTGAATTTCGCCCAGGGCTCGACCATGATGCTGGGCGCGGTGGTTTGCTTCACGGTCTGGGTCAAACTCGGTTGGCCGCTGGCACCGGCAATTCTGATCGCGCTCCTGGTTTGCGCGGTGTGGGGTCTGGTCGTCGAACGCGTCGCGGTTCGTCCGTTTGTTGCCCGCGGCTCCAATTCCTGGCTAATCGCGACCGTGGCACTCGGCATTATTCTTGAGAACGTCGTGCTGTTCACATTCGGCAAGGATCCGCGCGGCATGCCGCGGGGCTTCCTCACCACCGGGATAATCTCCGTTGCCGGCATCAGAATCGAATACCTTCAGGTGCTCATTCCGGTGATCGGGCTTGCGCTCGCCGCTGGTCTGCAAATCTTCTTTGCAACGTCGCGTCAAGGCAAAGCGCTGCTTGCGGTGGTGCAGAACAAGGACGCGGCCCGGCTGATGGGCATCCGTGTCGAGCGCGTCATCGCGTTCGCGTACGCGCTCTCGGGATTGCTCGCAGGTATTGCCGGAATTTTGGTCGCCCCGTTGTTCACCATTTCCTCGACTATGGGCACGCTGTTCGGCATCAAAGCGTTTGCCGTCGCCATTCTCGGCGGCATCGAAAGCGCCTGGGGCGTGGTGCTGGCGGGGCTGATCTATGGCGTAGCCGAAGCGCTGATCACGGCGCTGTTCGGCTCGACCTACACCCAGATCGTGACCTTCGCGCTGGTTATTCTCGCGCTCACACTGCGGCCGACCGGGCTGTTCGGCCGCGCCGAATTGAGGAAAGTATGAGCTGGCGTGCGGCCCTTGCGGCCGTCGTGGTCGCGTTGGTCTGCTTCCTCATCGTTTGGGGCAATAACTATCAGACTTTTATTATTGCCACGGTCGGCCTGACCGCGATTGTCGGCATTGGCCTCAACGTGCTGTTGGGATTGAACGGCCAGATTTCGCTCGGCCACGTCGCATTCTACGCCATCGGTGCCTACACGGTCGGAATTCTGACCACCGCGAAGGAGTGGTCATTCTGGCCGGCGCTCGTGGTCGGCGGGGTGCTTTCCGGACTCGCCGGGGTACTGCTCGCAATCCCGGCGCTGCGGGTGCGCGGGCCTTATCTCGCCATGGTCACCATCGCCTTCGGCTTTGTCGTCGAGCAGGGCGCCGCTGAATGGCAGGACTTGACCGGCGGCTGGAACGGATTGTCCGGTGTACCGTCGCCGACCTGGTTCGGCGCTGAAATCGGCGAAAAGGGCATTGCGTTCCTGACGGTCGCGCTCACCGTGCTCACGACCACGGCCTTTGCGCGGCTCAGCAAAAGCCCGTGGGGCCAGGCGATGCGGGCGGTACGCGACTCCGAGGCCGCAAGCGTTTCGATCGGACTCGATCCGACGCTGATCCGCACCACCGCTTTTGCCATCTCGGCGGTCGCCGCTGGTATCGCCGGCGGCGTCTACGCATCGCTGAGTAATTTCATCAGTCCGGAATCGTTTCCCTTCTTTCAGTCGATTGTGTTTCTGCTCGTCGTCATGGTTGGCGGCGCCGACCGGGTGTTTGGCCCGCTGGTCGGCGCTTGCGTGGTGGTGCTGCTGCCGGAGGCGTTGTCGACGCTCGGCCAGTATCGGCTCTTGTTCGTTGGCGTGCTGATGCTTGTGGTGCTGCGTCTCGCACCTGTTGGGATTGTTGGCGTTCTCGCCAGCTTCGGCGAAAGATTGAGCCGGATATTTTCCGCCAAACAGCGCGGAGCACAGCCGCCGATCCGCACAGACATCGCCGCGTTTCTGTCAAAAGGCGCGACCGGCGCCGGCATCTCGGTGCGCAATCTGGCGGTCAACTTCGGCGGCGTGCGCGCGGTCAGGGATTTGAGCTTCGATGCCCAGGCCGGCGCGATCACCAGCATTATCGGGCCCAACGGCGCCGGCAAAACCACGGCACTCAACGTCATCTGCGGTTTCTACTGTGCCGATGAAGGGACGGTGAAGCTCGGCGAGCGAACCGTGTCGGTGCTGCGGCCTCACCAAATCCCGCGCGCCGGGGTAGCCCGCACCTATCAGACCAGCCAGCTGTTCGAGACCATGTCGGTCCTCGACAATATTCTGATCGCGCTACGGCGCGGCACGCTCAGCGCGAGCGCTATGGTTGCCGCCAAGTCGGATGCCAAGAGTGTCGCGATCGCCGAAAGCCTGCTCGCTTTCGTCGGCTATGCCGGTATGCTCGATCAGCTCGCCGGCGCCTTGTCCCATGTCGACAAACGCTTGGTCGAAATCGCGCGGGCGCTCGCCATTCGCCCTGCCGTGCTTGCGCTCGACGAGCCGGCGGCCGGGCTGGACGCCAAGGACACCGCGGCGATCGACAAATTGCTGCGCAAACTCGCCGATATCGGCATCGCCGTTATTCTTGTCGAACACGACATGGAACTGGTGATGGGCGTGTCAAGCCACGTCATCGTGCTCGATGCCGGCAGCAAAATCGCCGAGGGGCCGCCGCTGACGGTCGCGGCCGAACCCGCCGTGCGTGCGGCCTATCTCGGGGCCGGCGAACAAAAAGAGCGAAAGCGAGGCCGCGTCCTCGCCGCCGGCGCGAAACCGTTACTGAGTGTGCACGCGCTGAGCGCCGGTTACGGCGCGGCGACCGTGGTGCGCGATGCCGCGCTCGAAATCGCCGGGGGTGAGCTGGTTGCCGTGCTCGGCGCCAACGGTGCGGGCAAGACGACATTGATGCGCGCGCTGTCCGGCTTGCTGCGGCCTGTGACCGGTGACGTGCGGTTTCTTGATTTCATTATCGATGGGCTGCCTGCCGAGCGTATTGCCGGTCTCGGGCTCATCCTGGTGCCGGAGGGCCGCCAGGTTTTTCCCGAGATGAGCGTGGTCGACAATCTCCGCCTCGGAGCCTTTGCGCGCAAAGCGGCCGACGAGGAGCGCATGATTGAAGCTCTGCTCGAGCGGTTTGCCGCGCTCAAGAACCGGCGCAATCAACGTGCCGGATTATTATCCGGCGGCGAGCAGCAGATGCTGGCCATCGCGCGCGGCCTGATGGCGCGCCCCAAGGTGCTTATGCTGGACGAGCCGTCGCTCGGCCTGGCGCCAAAGCTGCTTGAAGTTCTCTACGATCTGCTTGCGGAGTTGCGCGAGGAGGGAACGACCATGCTGCTCGTCGATCAGGCGGCGGTTCTGGCATTGTCGGTCGCCGATCGGGCCTATGTGCTGCAATCGGGCGCCATTACCCATTCGGGCGCCGCGCACGAGGTTGCCGGCGACCCGGCGCTGGTGCACGCCTATCTCGGCAATCGCGGGACGGCGGCGTGAATGCTGCGTTGAATCGGTGATACGAGGAAAGAATGGACCTCATTCTCAGGAACGCGCGCGCGATTGGCGCCGAGCAAGCGCTGACCGACATCGGCATCGCCGGCGGGCGGATCGCTGCGATTGGGCGTGATCTCGCGGCGGGCGGCGAGACCATCGATCTCGGCGGGCGCCTGGTCTCGCCCGGCTTCGTCGAGACGCACATTCATCTCGACAAATCCTGCATCCTCGATCGCGTTAAGTCGGACAGGGGCGATCTCGATGAGGCGATCGCCGAAGCCGCCAAGGCCAAAGCCGCGTTCACGCCGGAAGACGTTCGCACCCGCGCGGTGCGCACGCTGGAGAAAGCGATCCTCCAAGGCACCACGCATATGCGCACCCATGTCGAGGTCGATCCGGGCGTCGGTCTCCGCGGGCTCGAAGGCGTGCTGCCGCTGATCAAGGAATATGCCTGGGCCATCGATCTGCAGCTCTGCGTGTTCCCGCAGGAAGGGTTGCTCAACAATCCCGGCACCGACGAACTCCTGGTCGAAGGTCTCGAGCGTGGCTGCCGCGTGATCGGCGGCGCGCCTTACGTTGACAGCGACCCGCCGGGCCAGATCGACCGTATCTTCGAACTGGCGCGCGATTACGACGTCGACATCGACATGCATCTCGATTTCGGTCCGACCGCCGATGGCATGACGCTCGATCATGTCTGCAAACGGACCCGGGAATTTCAGTATGGCGGCCGCGTCGCCATCGGCAATGTCACCAGGGCGACAAGTCTTTCGCCGCCCGCGTTCGAGACCATGGCGAAACGGCTGGCCGATGCGGGCGTGGCGCTCACCGTGTTGCCCTCGACCGATCTTTATCTGATGGGCCGCCACCACAAGCACGATTACAACGTCACCCGCGGCGTGGTGCCGGCGCACAAGCTCTTGCACCACGGCGTCAACTGCTCGCTGTCGAGCAACAACATCCTCAATCCGTTCACGCCGTTCGGCGACTGTTCGCAGATGCGCATGGCGAACCTCTATGCCAATATCTGTCAGGTCGGGAAACAGGCCGACATGCGCGAGTGTTTCAACATGGTTACGCAGCGGCCGGCGGCGATGATGCGGCTTTCGGATTACGGGCTCGCTGTCGGCAAATCCGCCGACCTCGTCGTGCTAGATTCCGCGAGCCCGGAACTGGCGGTCGCCGAACTGACGCCGGTACTCTACGCTTTCAAGCGCGGCCGCAAAACGGTGTCGCGGCAACCGGCGACGTTGCATCGGCCGCAATGATCCCGCACGATCCGTACAACGCCTTCTGCCGCGACACCCACGTCGAACTCGGCGGCGCGCCCGCAGGCCCGCTGCGCGGCCTGAGCTTTGCCGTCAAGGACGTGTTCGACATTGCCGGATACCGCACCGGCAATGGCAACCCGGTCTGGCTCGAAACCCATCCGCCGGCTGTGCGGACCGCGTCGTCGGTCGAGCGGCTGCTGGCGGCCGGTGCGCGGATGGTCGGCAAAACCCACACCGACGAATTGGCCTACAGCCTCAACGGCGAAAACGCGCACTACGGCACGCCGATCAACCCGAACGCGCCGGGACGAATTCCCGGCGGCTCGTCGAGCGGTTCGGCGGCCGCGGTCGCGGGCGGCCTCGCCGACTTCGCGCTCGGCACCGATTGCGGCGGCTCGGTGCGGCTGCCGGCAAGCTATTGCGGTGTTTACGGCATCCGGTCCACGCACGGCCTCATTCCGGCCGACGGCATTGTCGATCTTGCCGCAAGCTTCGACACAGTCGGATGGTTTGCGCGGGATGCACAGACCATGCGGCGCGTCGGCGACGTGCTGCTGCCGGCGTCCGATTTCAAGCCGCGGCGTTTGCTGATCGCGCAGGACGCCTTTGCGTTCGCGGGACAAGAGGTTAGTGCCGCGCTTGCTGCCGGCGTAGCGGAACTTAGAGCAGCGTTCGCCGACGACCAAAAAATCCGCGTCTACACAGGCGATCCGGCGGAATGGCCGGAAATCTTCCGCATCCTGCAAGGCGATGAAATCCGGCGCCGGCACAGCGCCTGGATCGACGCGCACGATCCGGGGTTCGGCCCCGGCATTGCCGAGCGGTTCTCCTGGACGCGCACCATCGATCCCGCCGCGGTCGAGCGCCGGCGGTGGATGCGCGAAGACGTCGCCCGGCATATGGACGCGCTGCTTGGCGATGACGCCATATTGTGCCTGCCGACGGCGCCGGGCATCGCGCCGAAGCGGGCGACGCCTGTTGCCGATCTGGAAGTCTTTCGCGCGCGGGCCTTCGCGCTGCTGTCAATCGCCGGCCTCGCGCGCCTGCCGCAAATCTCCCTGCCGCTCGGCACGATGGCGGGCTGTCCGCTTGGACTCTCGCTGATCGCGCCGCGCGGCGCCGACTCTGGTCTGCTCGACTGGGTGGCGAAGGAACTAAAAGTCCACGCGGAAGTCGTAGGGAGCTGACGGCGCATATTCGCCGGCGTAGGCGCGCTTCAGCAATTCCTTCTGCTTCACGCCGGCCGCGCGCGCCGCGACCATCTTCTCCGGCACGACGAACTTGCCGATCGGATCGGCTTTGAACAGCGGCGAGGCGCGCATCCACGCTTTGGATTTTTTCCAGTCGCCAAAAACGTCCGCCTGCAGCTCGACGCTGTTGCCGTCGGGATCGACGTAATAGAACGACAAAGTCATGCCGTGGTGGACCGCGACATGCGGCTCATAGCCGTACTCGTCGTGCAGCCGCTGCCACGAATCGAGGAGATCGTCGACCGAGGCGTACTCGAACGCGAGATGGTGCAAACCGGCGTAAGTGCGAAACTGCGGGTTATCGCGAAAGTGCGGACCGCCGGCCATCGAGATCCGGTGATTGGCGCCGTCGTTGCTCAAAAAGGCGATGCCGGGGGCCTGGAACACCGGTTCGATGCCGACGACGGCCGCGTACCAGTCGATCATCTCCTGCATCCGCGAGGTTTTGAGCAGCGCGTGATGAAAGATCGGAATTTTCATCGCTTTGGCGTTTTTTCTCGGTGCCGCCTTTTTGGCCTCTGTCGTGCGCTTTACGGCTTTTCTCTTTTTCACAAACTCCTCCCTACAGGCTTCTGGCGATGAGCAGCTTCATGATTTCATTGGTTCCGGCATAGATGCGCAGCACCCGCGCATCGCGATAGAGCCGCGAGATCGGGTATTCGTCCATGTAGCCGTAGCCGCCGAACAATTGCAGGCAGCGGTCGACGATCTTGCCGACCAGGTCGGTTAGCCAATATTTCGCCATCGAGGCGGTGACGGTGTCGAGTTCGCCCTTGACGTGGCGTTCGATGCAATGATCGAGAAACACCTTGGCCACGGTCGCCTCGCTCTTGCATTCGGCGAGCACGAATTGGGTGTTCTGGAAGTCGATGATCTTTTTGCCGAAGGCCTGGCGCTGTTTGACGTAATCGATGGTCAAGCCGAGCGCTCGTTCGATCATGGCGACCGCGTGGATCGAGACGATCAGCCGCTCCTGCGGCAATTCCTTCATCAGCTGATAAAATCCCTGACCTTCCTCGGTGCCGAGTAGACTTTCAGCCGGCAGTTGCACTTCCTCGAAGAACAGTTCCGAGGTGTCGGCGGAGTCCATGCCAAGCTTCTTCAGCTTGCGGCCGCGGCGAAAGCCGGAGGCGTCGCCGGTCTCGACCACCATCAGCGAGACGCCCTTGGAGCCCTGCTTCGGGTCAGTCTTGGCGACGACAATAATCAGGTTGGCGTGCTGGCCGTTGGTGATGAAGGTTTTCGACCCGTTGAGCACATAGCCGTTGCCGGACCGTTTTGCGGTGGTACGCACGCCTTGGAGATCCGAGCCGGTGCCGGGCTCGCTCATCGCAATGGCGCCGATCATTTCGCCGGTGGCAAGTTTGGGCAGCCAGCGCCGCTTTTGTTCCTCGGTACCGTAACGCAGGATATATGGCGCGACGATGCCGGAATGCAGCGTTGCGCCGAACGTATCGAAGCCGGCGAGCGCGTATTCGCGGTCGATTACCGCTTCATGCGCGAAGCTGCCGCCGGCGCCGCCGTATTCCTCCGGCATTGACGCGCAGAGAAGACCCGCCGCGCCGGCCTTGGACCACACCTCGCGCGGATAAAAATGGTCTTCGTGCCATTTCTCGAGATGCGGAACGAATTCGGCGGCGAGGAAACGCCGTGCCTGATCTTCGAGCAGGATGAGATCTTCCGTCATCCATGCCGGACGCGGCAGATTGAGAACCTCGTTCATTGTCTTTCACCCGGCGCACCGACAGCAAATCGGGCTTGTTTACACGGCGGCTCTCGATAAGACCATTCGCAAATCGTCGGATCAAGGCGAGCCAAATGGGAATCAAAATGAGCGGCAACTGCACTCAGCGGGGGAGCGGCCCGCGCACCTGCTTTGCCACCCTCGGCGGCAAGGCTGGCTCGCTGCCGCGGGTCTCGGCGGGCGCGGAAGCCGCGGTTTTACCGCGGCGGCGCCAGCCTTCTCGCGTCAGCCAATCGACCAAGACGGGAGAAAGGCGCATGAGCCGCCAGTAGAAGTGCGCGGCTGGCGTGACCAGCACCAGCCCCTTATTTTTTTGGATGCCGCGAACGGCCTTGACGGCGGTCTGTTCGGCGCTCGCGCAAATCCAAGCCGGCACCTTCACCGTTCGGTCGGCCTTATCGGTCTCGCAATCGTCGAGCAAAGACGAACGCACGAAGCCCGGACACAGAGCCGTCACCCCGAAATTTTCGTTGCAATATTCCGCGCGCAATGCCGCGCTGAAGCCGACCAGGCCGAATTTGCTGGTCTGATACGCGGTCGTCTTGCGCCAGGTCACCAGCCCGAAAATACTGCAGACATTGAGGATGTGGGCTTCATCGGCCGCCAACAGCGTCGGCAGCAGCTCGTGGACCAGTTGAATGGGCGCCATCAAGTTGACAGCCATAATCCGATTCCACTGCTCGCCGGTCATCCGATGGGTTTGCCCGTAGTACGTGGTACCGGCGTTATTGACGAGGATGTTGAGCCCCTTCCACGTGTTGCGCAGCTGTTCGACGGCGCTACTGATCTGCGAAGGGTCGGCAAGATCGCAGACGGCGGTTATCACATTGCCGCCGAGAGTTCGGGCCTCCTGCGCAACGGTCGCCAGGGCGTCCGCTTTGACGTCGACGAGAAATAAATCCGCTCCTTCCTTGGCCAGTTCCAGCGCGATGGCGCGGCCGATACCCGACGCCGCGCCGGTCACCATCGCCTTCTTGCCGCGAATGATGCGCATTCAGACCAACACCGCTGCCTCAGGCTCTTTGCGATCGAAAGAGCGGCGCAATAACGATTTTGAGAAACGCAAGCTGCTCATAAGACCACTTGCCAACTGGCCGATCAAGGCAAGTATCGGCCGTTCAATCGGAGAATTTTCGCGGCCATGAGGTTATCAGCAAGGTTCCGCTCCTAATTCGACCCCCGCTTAATTGCAGGCCTTCCCGTCGGCTGCACGCGGGCTTGCAGAAACGTCTTTTGCACACCGAGAATCTCGAACATCGCCTTCTTGTCCTTGGCAGAAACGACAGAAAAGAACTCGGCGATCCAACCTTCATTCGCCTTTGCCGCGGCGCGGAACGCTGTTCTGCCTTTGGGAGTGAGCCGTACGCGAAGCGCGCGGCGACTGCGCGGATCAGCGGAACGCTCGACCAGGCCTTCAGCTTCCAATTCGTCGGTCAGGCCGGTGATGTTGCCGGTCGTGACCATGAGGCGGTTTGAAATCTCGCCCATTCGCAGGCCGTCACTGTTCGAATCCAGTTGCGCCATCAGGTCGAAACGCGACAGGCTCATGTTGAAAGACGTGCGCAATCGCCGGCGCGCTTCCCTGGTAACGAGCTTGTGCACCGCCATCATCCGCAGCCAGAGACGCAGATCTCCATGGTCGCTCCCCGCGCCCCGGGTCTCGAAATCGTCGATCCGCAGATCGGGGGCGCTGGTGTTCCGCGCGAGGGCCATCTTCAGTGCTTCCACACTTCGCCGGCGATATCGACGACCAGCTGCAACTTCGCTCTCTCATCCGCTTGCGTGAGCGGGCTGCCGGTCAGATTCGTCGCGAACCCGCATTGCGGGCTTATTCCAAGCTGATCGAGCGCGGCGAACCGCGCCGCTTCATCGATCCGCTTTAAAACCGTTCGTTTGTCCTCCAACGCCGCCGTCTTACTGCTGACGAGACCCAAGATGACCCACTTGTTTCGCGGCAGGAAGCGCAGCGGCGAAAAGTCTCCGGCCCGCGGCGAATCGTATTCCATGAAAAAAACGTCGATGCCCGGAATGTTGAAAATGCGCTCGGCAACCCGATGGTAGCCTCCCGACGCGAGCCAGCGGCCGCGATAATTGCCGCGGCAAAGATGCATGCCGATGATCATGCCCGGTGGTCTCCCGCGCACCGCAGACGCGATGGTGTCGATATAAACGTCAATCAGGCGGTCGGGATCTTCGCCGAGGCTCCGAATTTGATCGTTGATGCGCGGGTCTTCCATCATCGCCAACGGAACCTCGTCGAGCTGGACGAACGTGCAGCCGAGCGCATGCAGCTCGGCAAGCTCCTCGCGGTAAACCGCCACGAGGTCTGCAAAATACTCGGTGATGTCGGGATAGGCGGCCTGATCGACGCGCTCGCGGCCGCCAAGGAAATTCACATAGGGCGGAGCGGGCATCGTCACCTTGACGGTGCGATCGGTCAGCTCACTGACGAACTTGAATTCGTCGGTTGTGATGCCCTTGCCGCGCTTGAGCTTGCCGGCGGCGTAGGGACCATACGCCTGAACGCAATCTCCGGCGTCGTTTGAGAAGGTAAACGGCGTGATTTTCACCGTCATCCCGGCGACGCTTTTGACGAAGTGACTGAAGAACGCTCCGCGCCGAAATTCGCCGTCGGTCACCGCTTGCAAGCCGATGTTTTCCTGGAATTGGACGATGTCGCGGATTGCCCGATCCTCGATCTCGCGCAACTCGCTCTGGCTGATTTCGCCGTTGCGAAGTTGATGACGCGCCGCGATTAGTTCTTCCGGCCGCAACAGGCTGCCGACGTGATCAACCCGAAAAGGCGGCTTGGCGTTCATAAGCTCCTCGCGCGCATTTGACTCTGTGATACCTTAGATATAAACATTTCAGTTGTAAATAATTGCCGAAGTTGCGGAATACGGCGGTGCTGGACGAAAGTGCCTATCCGGACGACTTCGCCCGCCGCGGCCTGCCGCCCGCCGAGCTGTGGCCGGTCATCGATCGAGAGGCTCTGGCCCGGCTCAACTATCCGAAGCGGGTAAACGCCGCGGCCGAACTGCTCGATCGTGCCGTGACGCAAGGGCTCGGGCCGAGGCCGTGCGTGCGATCTCCACAAGCGACGTGGAGCTATGGCGAACTTCTCGAAAATGCCAACCGCATCGCCGGCGTCCTGGTCAGCGATATGGGACTTATTCCCGGCAACCGTGTGCTGTTGCGTTCGGCGAACAACCCGATGCTCGCGGCGTGCTGGTTTGCCGTCCTCAAGGCGGGCGGCATCGCGGTAACCACCATGCCGCTCTTGCGTTCGCGCGAGCTTGCCCAAATCTGCAAAAAGACCGAAGCGCAATTGGCGTTGTGTGACACGCGGCTCGCAGCCGAACTGGAAGCGATCCGGCCGTTGTGCCCGTCACTCGGCCAGGTCCGATACTTCAATTCAGACGCCGCCGACAGTCTGGAGCGGCTGATGCAAAGCCGGAGCGACGCCTTCACCAACGTCGTGCCCTCGCACGACGACGTCGCTTTGATTGCATTCACCTCCGGCACGACCGGTCCGCCGAAAGCCACATTGCATTTCCATCGTGATGTCTTGGCCATTTGCGACACCTATCCGGCCGAAACGCTGCAGTCGAGACCTGATGATATTTTTAGCGGTGGCGCGCCCCTCGGCTTTACTTACGGCTTGGGTTCGTTGCTGCTGTTTCCGATGCGCCGGGGTAGCTCTACCGTGCTGCTTGAACAGGCCAACCCGGAAATCATGCTGCAAACTGTGCAGGATTTCGGCGTGACGACGTTATTGATCGGTCCGACAATGTATCGCGGCATGTCGCCCCATACCGCGCGGTTCGATCTGTCCACGCTGCACACCTGCTGCTCAGCCGGTGAGCATTTACCGGTTGCGGTCAACGACGAGTGGCTGCGGCGGACTGGCATTCGCATTCTCGATTTCATGGGCTCGACGGAAATGCTGCACGCTTTCATCGGCGTTCCGCGTGACGATATTCGTCCCGGTTCGACAGGCATCGCCTTGCCGGGTTATCAGGTCAGAGTCGTCGACGAGGCAATGAATCCATTGCCGCCCGGAGCGGTCGGGCGGATGGCGGTGCGTGGCCCGATCGGCTGCCGCTATCTCAACGATCCGGATCGGCAGAAGGCTTATGTCGTCAACGGATGGAATCTGACCGGCGACGCATTTCACGCCGATGCGGACGGGTTCTTTTGGTATCACTCGCGCACCGACGACATGATCGTCAGCGCCGGCTACAATATTTCCGGGCAGGAAATCGAGGAAGTCCTGCTGGAACACGCCAGCGTCAGCGAGTGCGCCGTTGTCGGCGTTGCCGATCCCGCTCGCGGGCAAATTGTCAAAGCATTTGTGGTACTGCGCGACCCGGAAACAGCGAGCGGAGAGCTGTCGCGCGCGCTCCAGGAATTCGTGAAACAATCGATCGCTCCCTACAAATATCCTCGCGCCGTCGAATTTGTCGCTGAACTGCCGAAAACCCAAACCGGCAAGATCAATCGCGCGGCGCTTCGGGCGAGGGGATAAATCTGGAGCCGGTCGCTTTTAACCAGAATTGAAGCACGAAGTGCCTCTAAATGCCGCAAAAGCACTCGGCGTCTTGAAACGAACACAAGTCTGGCCCATATAGAAACAGATAGCCGTTATGGCTGCGGCGAGCCGCGTGTACGGATTCCCGTCAAACGGTCTCTGGCTTGCCCTTTTCATCTCCATCGACACCTGGATCGCGCGGGGTGTCTGACTTCACCCGCACATGCTGGCCGAAGCGCACGATGCACGGCCGCTGGCGCGCAACAGAAAGCTTATTCATTGACCTCCTTCCAAGGCTTCGGACTTAACGAAGCAATCATCCGTGCAATCGCCGAAGAGAACTACGCCAACCCAACTCCGATCCAGATCAAAACCATCCCGATTGTCATGTCGGGCCGCGATGTGATCGGCATCGCGCAAACCGGCACCGGCAAAACCGCCGCCTTCGCGCTGCCGATCCTGCATCAGCTTGCCGCGAATCCGCGGCCATCCGACCGCAAAAGCTGCCGCGTCCTGGTGCTCAGCCCAACGCGCGAGCTGTCCGGTCAAATCCTGGAAAGCTTCCGTGCCTACGGCCGTCATCTGCGCATCCGAAGCGCGCTGGCGATTGGCGGCGTGCCCATGGGCGGACAGGTCCGCGCGTTGCAAAACGGCGTGGATGTTCTGGTCGCTACGCCTGGACGCCTGCTCGATCTGGTCAAGAGCAATGCGCTCCGCCTGAATAGCGTCGAATTCCTGGTGCTCGATGAAGCCGACCGAATGCTCGACATGGGTTTCATTCACGACATCCGCAAAATCGTTGCCAAGCTTCCGGCGAGGCGACAGACGATGATGTTCTCGGCGACCATGCCCGGTGCCATTGCCGAACTCGCGAAGCAGTTATTGCGCGACCCGATCAACGTCGCCGTCGCGGCGGTTGGCTCGACCGTTGATCGTGTCGAGCAGCGCATCATCCATGTCGATCGTGGCGCGAAGCAAACCGCGCTCGTCGACGTCTTAAAGCGCGAGCCGGTCGACCGTGCGCTGATCTTCACGCGAACCAAGCATGGCGCCGACAAGGTCGTGCGCGCCTTGGTCAAGGCCGGCGTGGCGGCCCAAGCGATCCACGGCAATAAGTCGCAGAACCAGCGTGAGCGCGTGCTCGCGGCATTTCGCAAGGGTGAGGTCAAAACCCTCGTCGCCACCGATATCGCGGCGCGCGGCATCGATGTGGACGGCATCAGCCACGTCGTGAATTTCGACCTGCCCAATGTTCCCGAAACCTACGTCCACCGCATTGGCCGTACCGCCCGCGCCGGAGCAGGCGGGATCGCAATCTCCCTGTGCGATAGCGAAGAAGTCGCGCTGCTGCGCGATATTGAGAAGCTGATCCGCCAATCCATCCCCGCGACCGGCACAAGCGCCCGGGCGGTTCGGACCGGAGCCTCTAATACGAGGCATCATGCTGGTCAGCGATCTTCTCATGCCTCGGCCAAACGGAGAAATCATCAACGCGGCGACGGAGCGCATTCCCACAGGCATCCCGCACAAAGCGGGACAGCCTCCGATGGGATTGCCTCGGTAGCGTTTCTGCATCGCGGCACTCAATCGGCCCGCTAAGGAGTTCGGCGCTTAACCGCATTGGGTCGAATCATCAAGAAGGATCACGCCATGGCTAAGGAAGAACTGCTGCAATTTGAGGGCCTCGTGATCGAGATACTGCCCGATGCCCGCTATCGTGTTCAGCTCGATGCCGGGCACGAAGTCGTGGCTTACACCGCGGGAAGGATGAAAAAGAACAGGATTAAAACCCTCGCCGGTGATAGAGTAACGGTGGAAATCTCGCCGTACGATCTGGAGAAGGGGCGATTGATTTTCCGCCACAAGGACGAACGGGCCGGCTCGGTCAACCGTCCGGCACAGCGCAATCAGTTTCGGCGGCGATGATCAGCGAGGCTCAATGAGCCCGCCGATGCCGATAATGATGTTACGCCACAGCGAGGCAAGACCATGCGAATATTCATTTTCAGGTCCGATGCAAGGCCCGACCTGCGGGCGTTCGGCGCCGATTTGACGGCAGCCGGCCGCCGAAACAGTTCAGTCGCTGGCACGCGATCGGCACCGTTGCGCCCGCCCGGGATCCTCCGCACGATCTCTCACGCGAAGTGATCGAAACCGCCATCAACGACCACGGTTTTCAGCTCCGGCGCATGAGCAGGAAGGATTAAGCCCGGGTGGTGGACCTAGCCAGGCCGGACTTAGCCAATTTGGATGGAACGGTGTGCCGGACACTGCGGAAGGAACATCTGCAATGACGAACCTCGCGCACAAGTTCAAGGTCGGGCAGATCGTCGATCTCATCCCGTCGATGTCGCGATCGGCCGCAACGGGACACTACGAAATTGTGAGCCTGCGGCCGGCCGAAGGTGAAAGCCCACAATATCGCATCAAGAGCAGAAGCGAAGCTCACGAGCGCGTGGTTGCGGAGACCGACCTCATACTGTCGGCGCATCTGAAGTTCGATTGATTGAGAGTTGCGATGGGCGTTGGCAAGGTTCGGCGCGACGCTCGAACCGGCAAAGGCACCGAAAGGGGCCGACAATCGGGCGGCGATCTACGTGGCGGCCACGAAGGCGTATAAGCGGGGCGAAGAGGGTCCTATGAACTCTCGGCGACGGATTTTTGATGTCGCGCATCGGCAACGCCAATATCCCGCGACGCTGGTCGAGGTCGATGGTCTTGTCTGTTATGACCGGGCGTCTTGACGAGCGAGAGGATAGTCCGCGCTCTCGTACAAACGGCGAATCTCGTCGCTGCCATATCTCCGCTCGTCGACTTCGAGGAACGCGCCGACCAGAGATGCCGGTGGCATGTCCTCGATGGCGAACCGGATAGCATGCGCGGCTCGCGCAAATCGCTTGTACCCGAACGACTGACGCCGCGGCAGGCGCCTTCGCGTCGGAAACAACTCCGCCGCAGCGTCGTAATCAAATTCAGCCATTGATCGGCACCTCGCGAATCTCGTGAATTACGAATAAGCACCATCTGAATGAATGAACGTCATTCAGAGCGCGCACATGAATATAAGCTCAAAGTGCGCGGTTTCCAGCCAAGCCGCGGCATTCGTCCTGAAAATCGAAAGAGCCGGGCGATATTTTCGTCCGTTCGCCTGCTTTGGCGTTGTGGGCGGGCAAGATGGGGCCCTATAGGGTGCCTGGCATCGGTAAAAACGCGCGATTCACCTTTGGCGAGCTGAAAAACGACGCAGGGTTCCGCCGGATGCGCATCTGCGGCGCGGCACAAAAATGCCTTCCCATGCAAAGGTGTCGCTGTAATCGATGTGCCCGCGCCTTCGCAGCCGCGCGATCCGAAATGAAAACCGCCCCAATGGGGCGGTTTTTTATCGGCGGTGATGAGAAGCTGTCCCAGCGCTCAAGTTTTCATACCATTTTGCGACGTCGTGCGATAATGTCTTTGCCATGTTCGATCATGCCGACTTCTCCGTTGTCGTAAAGAACAGAGCAGCCGCTCCAAAATCATGGAAATGGGAAATCTATCGCGCTGGTAGAACCAGTCCGATTGACCGCTCCGAAGCTTGTTTCGAGACAATGACGGAGGCCAATCGCGCCGGAAAAGTAGCGCTGAGATTGCTGTTAAGCGAGTATCCCGAGTAAAGGGAGCGCATGCCGGCCGGATCAACTAACGATCGTGGTGCATCGCATTATTTTGCAAACGACCGGAGCGGCTGAGCTTCAAAGGAAATTGGCCCGCGGCCGATGAAGATGGTGCAATACTCTTTCGCCGTGGCCCTATGATGCGGCGGCCGAAACTGCGATCAGGATGTCGATCACGCGCGGCGGCTGTCAAGGGTACGCACCAACATTCGGGTTGAGGCGATCAGGCTCATATGGCATATTATGCCATATGTCTCTTCGAATAATCCAAGGATGCCGATGCCCACCCGAAATGTCGTGCTGACGCAGCGCCAGGAAGAACTCCTCGAGACCCTAGTCAAGTCCGGCCGCTACCAAAACGCCAGCGAAGTGCTGCGTGATGGGTTGCGGCTCGTGGAGCAACGCGAGGCAGAGGATGCTGGCAAGCTGAAAGCTCTTCGAGCAGCTGCTCGCGCCGGTGTCGGGGCGTTGGATCGGGGAGACTTCAAAGAATTCGGGAATATCGAGGAACTGCAGACTTATTTGAATGACCTCTCGGAGAAGTTCATTTCCCGAACCGCCGAATAGAGCGCCTCATGGCCGGGCGAAGATGGCGCGTTCGTCTCGGCGCTGCCGCAGAAGTCGACTTTGCCAACATCATAAAATGGAGCAGCGAGAATTTTGGCGCGCGGCAATCTCGCGTCTATCGGGACACTCTTGTTCAGGCGATTGGCGAGCTTGTCGAAGGTCCCAATGTAGCGGGCTCCAGGGCCCGGGACGAGATCGTGGCAGGCCTTCACACACTTCACGTTGCGCGGCGCGGCCGTCGGGGGAGCCATTTCCTGATGTACCGGGTCGCGCCGAACAGCACGATCGAAATCGTGCGTATCCTCCACGACAGAATGGACCTTTGGCGCCACGTCCCATCTGCCCCCGACGAGAGCACGGAATAGAGCTATAGCATTGCAGGGAACGCAAGCGTGCCTCTGGATGCGCCATCTACGCTAGGGCACGCTAAGGTGGCCCACAGGTGCCTCTTTCTGCGTTGATCTTGTTTTGACGCAGCAGAAACCTCGAAACAGACCGCAGTGCGGCTGGATCACGCCGCCGCACCAATAGGGCGGGCGCGCCTGATGCGCTCGCGCTCGCGCGGCGAGTGCATTGCATCCCAGATGTCGCTTCGACGTTGAACGTTGAGCCAGAAATCCGGACTATTGCCAAACACGCGGGCAAGGATCAGCGCGGTCGGGGCCGTTACCACCCTGCGGTCGTTGCATAATTCGTTGACGTGCTTGCGCTGCACACCCATGGCCTTCGCCAATGCGGTTTGCGTAAGGCCCATCGGCTCCATGAATTCCTGAACCAGAATTTCTCCGACGGTTGCCGGCCTGCGCTTTGTCATCAACATGGAATACCTCACCGATAACTGTGATTATCGAGATAGACGCCCGATGCTTCACCGCGGCTGCCATCCCATCGAAAGATGAGCCGCCATTGGCTGTTGACGCGGATCGAGTGAAATCCCTCCAGCTTACCGCGCAGCTTTTCGAAGCGGTTGCTTGGCGGCACGCGCAAATCCTGATCGGTCGTCGCGTCGTCAAGCATCTGCAGCTTGCGAAAAAGTCGGCTCGCCAAGTCAGGCGGAATGTTCCGCGAGTGAACGTCATCCACGAAGAACGCGCGCAGCCACTCGTCCCGAAAACTGGAGATCACTCACGCGCCCCGCGAGTGTGTTACTGTACCACCCTACGGGTCAGATGTCCAATCCTGATAGATCAAAGGCTGGCATCCATCACGAGCACCGCCTTGGCGAGGTAGCCGTCAAGACGAATGGTAATCAGCGGTCCGATCGCGGGTGCGGTCATGTTCTCGCATCGACGAGGGTCGCATCATAGCGCCACGGCGAAGCACTACTCCCTTGCGATTCCCCTATGATACCGCGCCCGCGATCCGCTCCAATTGGCAAGTCTGGGATGCTCTGCCATCTAGCACTACGCATCGTAGATCCACCCAAGGCAAATTAGTAGCAAGTTAGTGGCCTGCTTTAGTGGTGGCTTTTCGCCACCGGGTCGGCGTGCGGCGTTATCCAATTTTGGCGGGTTTTCCGCTGCCACTGCAAAATACGTTCTCGGATGGATGCACACTTTTCTTCGATAGCTACATTGAACAGCGAATCCTCTGTTTCACTCCACCTCGCTTCAATTGCCGCCCAATCCTCGGGGCGTAGAGCGGTGACTGCAGACGAAAACAGAATTCGCTCTTCCATTTTCATGTGTCTCCGCTGTTGTTCAATGAAATCACGCATAACATTGTCGAACGTCCGCCCTGGGTCCTCATGATCGATCAGGATTCTTCTGATCATGTCAGAGACCTGTCGCAAACGTTGGCCTTCATTATGATGCTCGGCCCGGAGGTCGCCGACGCTTTCCGCTGCGACGGAGTCCCGCGTCTTTAGTTTTTCAAAAATCATGTCCTCTTTCGGATGATGGCAGCAATCGGGATAGTCCAAAAAGTAACTGATGATTGCCTTTATAATTTCATAGTCGGGCCGATCGCCTCGGCTGAAGACATTCAACTCCTGCTCCAGAACGAGAAGCAAATCTTCGAGATTTCGATGTTCTTCCCGTAAACTCTCGATAATCGTTGTCACCCAGAATATCCTCTCTTTTCGACACAGGCCTCCTGAATGCCAAGCAATGCCGCGACGGCTCTGATCAACCGATCGGGGCGCCGGAGCGCGCCCTTTCACAAAACAGGAACAAGAAATCGGTCTTCGAGTAGTCGACAGTGCGACGTATTTCACTATTCTCGCCCGATATTCATAGGCGCGAGCTGCGGTTGGCTGCCTTGACCTTGATCAAATGGAAGCGACGCCGCTCCTGATATGAAAATAATGGCCAAAACCTTGACAATAGGTCGAACTTTCCAGGGAGGTGAAATGCGCAGACTTCATCGCATGATAGGTACGGCCGGCTTGAGCCTCGCAATCATGGTTGCGGCCGGGTTCGGCGCGTCGGCTCAAATCAAGATCGGCGCGGTCTTGTCGGTCACCGGTCCGGCGTCCTTCCTGGGCGATCCGGAGAAGAAAACGCTGGAAATGTACGTTGACGATATCAACGCCAAAGGCGGTGTCGACGGTCAGAAGCTTCAACTCATCGTTTACGACGACGGCGGCGACGCAAACAATGCGCGGACATTTGCCACCCGTCTGGTCGAAGAGGACAAGATCGACGCCATGGTCGGCGGCACCACGACTGGCTCGACCATGGCGATGATCCCAGTCTTTGAGGACGCCCAAATACCGTTCATTTCGCTTGCCGGTGGCATCCAGATCGTCGAGCCGGTGCGCAAGTGGGTGTTCAAGACTCCGCACACCGACAGAATGGCCTGCGAAAAGATATTCGCCGACCTCAAGCAACGCCGGTTGACGACTATCGCAATTATTTCCGGCACCGATGCATTCGGCAAGTCGATGCGCGACCAGTGCGTCGCTGTAGCTCCCAAATGGGGCGTCACTGTCGCATACGAGGAGAGCTACGGACCGCGCGATAGCGACATGACTCCGCAGTTGACCAACATCCGCAACAAGGCGGGCGTGCAGGCGGTCGTGAATACCGGCTTTGGGCAGGGTCCGGCCATCGTCACCCGCAATTATCGCCAGCTTGGCATCGGCTTGCCGCTGTATGAGAGCCACGGTGTCGCCTCGAAGCAGTACATCGAGTTGGCCGGCCCGGCGGCGAATGGCGTGCGGCTTCCCGCTGCGGCATTGCTGGTGGCCGACAAACTTGCCGACGGCGATCCGCAGAAGCCGGTTGTTGTCGCGTATTCGCGTGCCTACCAGCAGAAGACCGGGCAAGCCGTATCGACCTTCGGCGGCCATGCCTATGACGGCCTGATGATTCTGGTACAGGCGATGCAGCGGGCGAAAAGCGCCGACAAAGCCAAAGTCCGCGACGAGATCGAGAAGACCAAAGGCTACGTCGGCACCGGAGGAATCGTGAACATGTCGCCGAGCGACCATTTGGGTCTCGATCTGTCCGCGTTCCGCATGCTCGAGATCAAGGACGGCGATTGGACCTTGGTTCCCGAGGCCAAGTCGTAAGGCAATCAACAGGCGGGCTTGAGTCCGCCTCCATTGCGGGTTTGAATCGCGCGGGGGCTTTCGACCCGATGGCTGAATTTTTGCAGTTTTTCTTCTCCGGCCTGACCGTCGGGTCGGTTTATGCGCTGGTCGCGATCGGTTTCACGCTCATCTACAATGCCTCCAACGTCATCAACTTCGCTCAAGGCGAGTTCGTGATGTTGGGCGGCATGTCAACCGTTTTCCTGGCGCTCACTGGCCTGTCGTTGCCGCTTGCCGCTTTCGTCGCGGTCGTAATCACCACCGCGGTCGGGTTCGCCCTGCACCGCTTTGCCATCGAGCCGGCCCGCGACAGCACCACGGTATCCTTGATCATGATCACCATCGGCGCGTCGATTTTCCTGCGGGGTGCGGCGCAAGTGATCTTCGACAAACGCTTCCACAGCCTGCCGCCGATCTTTGGCAGCGAACCGTTGCGCATCGGCGGTGCCGCCGTACTGCCGCAGAGCCTCTTTGTGCTCGGTGGTGCAACCGTCATCGTGGTGCTGCTCTGGCTGTTTATCGGTCGCACGTTGCTCGGCAAAGCGGTGATCGCCACAGCGGTCAATCGTCTCGCCGCGCGTCTCGTTGGGATCGACATCCGACGCATCGTCGGCTTGTCGTTTGCGGTGTCGGCGGCGATCGGGGCCGTCGCCGGCGTGCTCGTTACACCGATCACATTAACGAGTTACGACGTGGGCACGCTGCTGGCGCTCAAAGGCTTTGCGGCAGCCATGCTCGGGGGCTTCGGCAGTGCGCTTGGCGCGGTGGTTGGCGGTCTTGTGCTGGGCATGCTGGAAGCCTTCAGCGCCGGATATCTCTCGTCGAAATACAAGGATGCAATCGCGTTCGTTGTTCTCCTCGCTGTATTACTGGCCATGCCGCGAGGTCTGCTCGGTCGAGGCAGAGTTGAGCGAGTGTGAACGTGCGCGCGCTGATGGCTCATCGGTTGGCGGGGCTCACGGTCATCGGAGCAATCATCGTCTTGCTGCCGCCGTTTTTCCCTTCGGCCTACTACTATCGGGTCGCTGCCCTCGTTTTGATCTTCGGGCTGGCGGCGACCGGTCTCAATCTGCTGATGGGCTTCGCCGGGCAGGTCAGCCTGGGTCACGCCGGTTTTCTCGGCATCGGAGGTTATTCGGTCGCCATCGGCGCAACATATCTCGGGATGCCGCCGTGGCTGTGCATCCTGGGCGGCGCCACGCTTTCTGGCTTAGTGGCCTTTTTGGTAGGCCGGCCGATACTTCGACTCAAAGGACACTACCTCGCCATTGCCACGCTCGGATTCGGCGTGCTCGTTACGATTGTTTTGACCAACGAGGCGGCTTGGACCGGCGGTCCGGACGGCATGACCGTGCCGCAGCTGGTACTGTTCGCGTGGCCGGTACGCGGCGCGGACGCTTGGTATTGGATCGCCGCAATAACTTTCCTCATCGGCGCGACGCTGGCGCTGAACCTGAGTGATAGCCCGACCGGCCGGGCCCTCAAAGCTATTCAGGACAGCGAGATCGCCTCGTCCGTGTTGGGCATTGACGTGTCGCGCCAGAAGCTTGCGATCTTTATCACCTCGGCGGTCTTTGTCTCGATTGCCGGCTCCTATCTTGCTCTGTTCAATGGCCATATCACACCGGATGTTTCCGGATTTCTTCGCTCAATCGAACTGGTGGCGATGGTCGTGCTTGGGGGCATGGGCTCGATTGCGGGTTCGCTCGTCGGCGCAACCTTGCTGGTTGTGCTCCCGCAAATCCTTACCGTGCTGCACGAATATGAGGATATGACGCTTGGACTGATCTTGATGGGTTTCATGATCTTGCTGCGACAGGGGATCGTGCCGAGCCTCACAGCCATGTTTCGGGAGCGGTGGACGTGATGATCCTAGAAGCCCGGCGGCTGTCGATCGGGTTCGGCGGCGTCCGCGCCGTCGACGAGGTCAATCTGGCGGTCGAGGCCGGTGCGGTACTGTCAATTATAGGCCCCAATGGCGCCGGCAAGACGACGTTGTTCAATCTCGTTTCGGGTCTCTATGCGCCCTTGGACGGGCGCGTCTGCCTTGCCGGAGAAGACGTAACCGGACTCGCGCCCGATCGCCTCGCGCGCCGAGGGCTTTCACGAACGTTCCAGAATTTGCAGATCTTCTTCCGCATGACGGCGCTGGAAAACGTCATGGTCGGACGCCATCGGCATGAAACTACCGGCATCTTGTCTGATCTCCTGCATCTTCCGGCGGTGAGCCGGCAGAATCGACGTACGCGTAAGGCCGCGCGTGATGCGGTTGCCCGAGTCGGCCTTGCCGTTGCCGCCGATCGACCGGCAGGGACGCTTCCCTACGGGGCGCTCAAGCGGCTGGAGATTGCCCGGGCGCTCGCGAGCGAGCCCAAGGTCTTGCTGCTCGACGAGCCTGCCGCGGGCTGCAATCCGGTCGAGACCCAAGAACTCGCCGGCGTCATACGTTCCATCGTGAAGGACGGTGTGACCGTGGTGCTCGTGGAACACGACATGCGGCTCGTCATGAACATCTCCGATCGAATCCACGTTCTCGCCAATGGGCGCACTCTCGTCGAAGGCACGGTCGCCGAGGTGCGCTCGAACCCTGCGGTGGTGGAAGCGTATCTTGGCGTGCACGGCGCACACGAGGCCGCGCGTGCTGTCGGTTGAAAGGCTCACGAGCGCTTATGGCCGGATCGAGGCCCTGCACGACGTATCGCTCGATGTGCGTGCCGGAGAGATCGTCGCGTTGATCGGCGCTAACGGCGCGGGCAAGACGACACTGCTGCGAGCCGTCTCAGGCGTTCAAGCTATTGCCGCCGGAACAATCCGCTTCGAGGACGAACCTGTCGAACGCCTGTCGAGCCATATGAGGGTTGCGCTAGGCATCATCCAGGTTCCTGAAGGGCGCCAGCTATTCACTCCGCTGTGCGTTGAGGACAACCTGAGGCTTGGCGCGTGGTCGCGTCGGTCCGCGGATGTTACGGGCAACATGGCGCGCGTCTATGCGATGTTTCCAATGCTGGGTCCCTTGCGGAAGGTTCCGGCTGGCGCCCTTTCGGGCGGCCAACAACAGATGCTCGCGATCGGCAGGGCCCTGATGGCCAATCCGCGTCTTCTACTGCTCGACGAACCTTCAATGGGACTGGCGCCGATCCTGGTCGACCGGATCTTCGACACCATTGTTGATCTCAAGCGTAACGGGCTGACAATTTTGCTGGTCGAGCAGAACGCCCGGGCCGCCCTCGCCATTGCCGATCGCGCCTACGTTCTGGAGACCGGGAAGGTAACCCTCAGCGGGACCGCCGCAGATATCCGGGTCGATCAAAGAGTACAGGAGGCCTATCTCGGTGTCTGAAGAATCCGTTGCATTGACTATGATCAAGTCGACCAGCCGTTGAATTGAGCTAGGATAATCCAAGTTGATTGGAGAGCCGTGATGAAACAAAGCCTTCGCCCGGGAGTTTCGAAGGTCAAACACGTCATGGTCGACCGCGACCGAACTATCAGTTTCATGGGCGAGGCAGGTCGTGTCTATGGCACGCCGGACTTGGGGCGTGACATGGAGCATGCGTGCCGCGACGTCCTGCTCGAACACGCGGATCCAGGCGAAGACTCAGTCGGCATCGAAATCACCGTGCGGCATAGCGCACCGACCCTGCCGGGCATGGCGGTTGAGATCACCGCGACGGTGATGGCGGTCGAAGGGCGTAAGGTTACCTTCGATCTGGTCGCGAAGGACGAGCTCGAACCAATCGGGACTGGCACGCACACTCGTTTCGTTGTCGATGTTGCCAAGACCTTCGAACGGCTGAAGGTGAAGGCGGCCAAGCGCGCGGCTGTTATCACCGGATAGCGGTGCGCGGAGATCGAGCGATGAGCATAGAGACCGCAATCGGCGATGGTGCCGGCGCTCTTATGTTTGATTGCCACGCTGAGACGATGCCGCGTAAGGCCCTCTCGGCGCTGCAGACGAGCCGCCTCAAGCAGACGCTGGAGCGCGCCTATTCCAACGTGGCACACTATCGAAAAAAATTTGACGCCGCCGGCGTGCGACCGCGCGACTTCGGATCGCTCGCCGATATCACCAAGTTTCCATTCACGCTGAAATCGGATTTGCGCGACAACTACCCGTTCGGCATGTTTGCTGTGCCGCGCGAAAAACTGCTGCGTCTGCATGCATCCTCCGGGACCACGGGCAAGCCAACCGTCGTCGGATATACCAAAGGCGACCTCGATCTATGGTCAGATCTGATGGCTCGTTCGCTCGCTTGCGCTGGCGCGAGGCCCGGCGATATCGTCCACAACGCCTACGGATACGGATTGTTTACCGGCGGCCTCGGTGTTCACTACGGCGCTGAGCACCTCGGTTGTACGGTCGTGCCGGTCTCCGGCGGCGGAACCGAGCGGCAGGTGGCGTTGCTGGCAGATTTTGGTGCAAACGTGCTGTGCGCCACGCCGTCCTACGCGCTCAATATCGCCGAGGTCGCTGTTGCTATGGGCATCGATCTGCAACGAGCGCCGCTACGGGTCGGCGTGTTCGGAGCGGAACCCTGGAGCGAGGCCACACGACGCGATCTCCAGGAGCGGCTCGGGATTACGGCCGTCGACATCTATGGACTATCCGAGATTTTGGGGCCGGGCGTGGCATGCGAATGCCATTCCGGGCAGGCCGGTTTGCACGGATGGGAGGACCATTTTCTGTTCGAGACTATTGACCCCAAGACGCTGCAACCGTTGCCGATGGGCGAGAGTGGCGAACTGGTCATCACCACTTTGACCAAGCAGGCGCTGCCGATGGTCCGTTATCGGACCAGAGACATCACGCGACTTAATGACGAGCCTTGCAGGTGCGGGCGCACCCACGTGCGCATCATGCGGGTGACCGGACGCGACGACGACATGCTCATTATTCGGGGCGTTAACGTTTTTCCTTCGCAGGTGGAGGCAGCTCTGGTCGGCTTCCCTGGCTTGGCGCCGCACTATCAGATCGTGCTAACCCGAGAGGGCGTACTCGATATCATGACGGTGGAGGTCGAGATCGCCCCCGATGTGCGGCTCGGGCAAAGCGACCGCGGCGTCAAGGCTAAGGAAGTGAGCAGCCACGTCAAATCGCTGATTGGGGTGACCTGCAATGTTGCGGTCAAGTCGCCTGGCGAAGTGCCGCGCTCGCAAGGCAAGGCGGTACGGGTCAGGGACGAGCGAAAGAAATAGCTTCGATCAGAACGTAATCGCGCGGTCGCGCAGGCCGACCTTGATCGGGCGGCTTACTCCTGCGGAACCGGGGGGTCCGGATCGCTGGACCAGTCTTGCGTCGGCTTTGGATATTTGCGAATTAGCCTATGCACCAGATTAACGTGCTCGGCCTCTTCCTCGACGAACTCATCTGCCAGCTTTTTGATCGCCGGATCGTTTGCAGAGTCGACGACGGACCTAAAAAAAGCCAAAGCGCGCTGCTCGCCTGCAAGTGCCAGCTGCAGCGCATGCCATGGCGTCATCAGGTAGTGCGCGTCGCCCAGACTAACCGCTTCAGGACTTTCGCCTTGTTTCCACTTCGCCATCCTTTGCGCGTGGGTAATCACGTCGATATCGCCGGCGAGCCGGCGAATCTCATCGCGGTGAATTGCTTCAGCGCGAGAAAGGTCGCGAAACACTGCGACGAGTTCGGGATTGTTGTGCGTTGCCATCTGCTCGGCCAGTAGATCGTAGCGCTCAACCGCGTCGGTCTCGATTTGATAAGCCACGGCGAAGAGATCGGCGACGCTTGCGACCCTTGGCGGGCTGGCGGCAATGGTCATAGCTCGAAGTCCTTTTCAAGCTCCGTCAAGTCGATGGTCGCCGCGCCAACCGCCGGCCGGTAAGGTTTACGGTCTCCGCGGTAGAGAATGCCGACGTTAAATCCGTCGTCAGTCATGATTCGACGGGCCGCCTTGGCCGGATCGTTCGTCGCGCCAACGGGCGCGGGATGAATAAGATTTTTCCACTCGCGTTCGTCGGGACGGAATGTCACGCAGGGGCTCAGGATTTCGACGAACGAGAATCCTGGGTGCCGGATCGCCTCGACGAGGACGGCGGCTGTTTGGTTTGGCTCGCCCGAGAAGCAGCGGGCGATAAAGTTGGCTCCCGAAGCGAGAGCGATGACGAGCGGATGAAACGGACGCAATCCGGTGCCGCCGGGGGACAGGGCGGTGTCGAATTCCGGCTCAGTGGTCGGTGACGGCTGGCCTTTCGTCATGCCGTAAATGTGGTTGTCCATGACCACATAGGTCATATCGATGTTGCGGCGGCAGGCGTGCAGAAAATGGTTACCTCCGATCGAGTAGCCATCGCCGTCGCCGCTCGCCACCACCACCGTGAGTTCGGGTCGAGTCACTTTCAGGCCGGCCGCGAGCGCAAGCGAGCGCCCGTGCACACCATGGAAACCGTAACAGTTGGTGTATGCCGGAATGCGCGACGAGCAGCCGATACCCGAGACGACAACGACATCTTCCGGCGGCACGGCGAGCTCCGCGAAAGCGCGCGTGAAGGACATCAGGACGTGATAATCGCCGCAGCCAGGGCACCAGATTGGATTGACGTCCGATTTGTATTCGGACGCCTTGCGCGTGACGGGCATATTGACGATCGACATCGTCATCTCCATTCCATGATGGCGCGATAGATCTCGCTGGCGCGGATCGGCAGCGGCCCGGCTCTATTGAGTACGCGTACCTCGGACGACAGGTCATAATGAGCTCTGACATAACGATAGAATTGAGCGCCGTGGCTTTGCTCGACAATGAGCACACGCGTCTTGCCATCGAGCGCTCGTGCGAACCGCTCAGGTTGGATCGGCGACAGCAGCCGAAGCGCAACGAGACTGACATCGACGCCGTCGCGGACCGCGCGGTCAATAGCCTCACGCACGGTTCCAGTTAGCGAGCCCCAGGTGATGATGGCGAAGTCGCCTGTGCCTTCGATCGTTGCCCAGTGATCGCCAAAATTGAACTGCGCCAGCTTATCGCGACGTTTGTCGAGCTGACTGTTGTGATCTCGTTCGCCGCTTGTTGGAATCCCGCGTTCGGTGTGGGTCAACCCGTCGGCGGTGTATTGGCCGCCGCGCGTTCCCGGGATCGCCATCGGCGAAACGCCGTTGGCCGCGAGCGCGTATCGTTTGTAGGCTCCAACGATATCAGTGGCCTTAAAACGCTGGCCGACGAAAGCTACGTCGGCCGGACGTTCGATGGCAGCACGCGCTTGCCCGATGAACTGATCTGAGAGAACAATCGCGGGCGTTTGCAATGTCTCGGCAAGGTATGTCGCCCATTGAGTGGTGAACAGGCAATCACCAATTGATTGCGGCGCCAACACCAGATGCGGCGCGTCGCCGTGACATCCGTAGACCGCGATATTGAGATCGGCCTGCTCGGATTTCGTGGGAATTCCGGTCGACGGCCCGCCACGCATAACGTCGATGACGACAAGCGGAATCTCGACGGCGGTCGCGAGCCCGAGCGCCTCGATCATCAGTGAAAGGCCCGGACCTGACGTTGCGGTCAGCGCCGGGGTGCCGCCGAACGATGCGCCGATGATCATGTTGATAGCGGCCAGCTCATCCTCGGCCTGCAGTAGAACGCCTCCTAACCTGGTGAGGTTGGGCGCGAGCCATTCGAGGATCTCCGTCGCGGGGGTGATTGGATAAGCCGCCGCAAACCGAACGCCGCCGCGGATGGCGCCGAGGGCGGCAGCCTCATTGCCGGAAACAAGCCACCGGCGGTTGCGAGCCGGCTTCGGCGCGGCAAGTCGCATGCCGAAGTGATAACCCGCGGCAGCTTCGAAACCGGCGTTGACGCATGCGCGACTTGCTTCCACAGCGCCGGCGCCCTTATCTGCGAGCCGCGTTTCAAGGAGAGCCAAGAGGACTTCGACACCGAGCCCCGCCAATCGCCCGGCGACGCCGAGAGCGATCATATTTGGGCGCCCGTCCGGTATCGCCTTCGCCATGTCCTTCATCGGAAGTTCGACGACGCTCGCTCCTGCAATCGCGATCCCCGGGGGCGGTTCGCCGCCACGGGGATCGCTGATCACCAAACTTTGCGGTCCGACCTCGATCTCCGCGCCGAATCGGTGTGCATTAAGCCAATCGATGCCGATCAGAAGATCGAATTGATCCGGCAGGCATTCGATCGGATGAGTGGCCAAGCGTATCAGCGCGGCTGCCTCGCCGCCGCGGATCTGTGGGCCGACGGTGCGCGACAGCAATCCCTGCCATCCCGCAGTGCTGGCTGCTTCGAGCAAAAAATTTCCTGCGGTGAGTGCACCCGCACCGCCGCTGCCGACGATTGCAACCGAGAGGTTTTGCCGGTCTACCATCTTCGCCCCCATTTTCGAGGCTAATTTTGGAGACGTCCACCGTTCGACAGATCAGCCCTTTGGACGTCGTTGAAATGTATTTTGACAACGCAAATTTTTGAATTTCCTTGCTTTAGATCAAGGAAGTCATCCCGACGATGGCTCGACAATGGCGCGTTTCCAGTCGACCGAGCGGACAATTCGGCCATCCTACGGGGTACGTCCATGAACGGAGAACCGGTTCGTTGGATGATGATGAAAAAGGGCGAGCCCCTTGTTCAGGTGAAAATCGATATGCTTTCTCCTGAACCAGACGAGGTGGTGGTCAAGATTGCCGGATGCGGCGTTTGCCATACAGATTTAGGATATTATTACGACGGTGTTCGGACCAAGCATGATCTCCCGCTTACGCTTGGGCACGAGATCAGCGGACACGTCGTCGATGCCGGGGCGAACGCGTTGTCGTGGATCGGCCGCGCGGTCATTGTACCGGCGGTAATCCCATGCGGACATTGCGATGTTTGTCGGCGCGGAAAGGCGACGATCTGCCCGAACCAAAAAATGCCGGGCAACGATATTCACGGTGGCTTCGCAACGCACATCATTGTTCCGGCGCATGGTCTCTGTGATGTCGACGAGCGGCGGCTGCTATCGGTCGGCATTGATCTTGCGGATCTCTCGGTGATCGCAGACGCGGTAACAACACCCTATCAGGCAGTGGTGCAGGCCGGGGTCAGCGAGGGCGATCTCGTTGTTGTCAATGGCGTCGGTGGCGTTGGAGGATACGCCGCTCAAGTCGCGACTGCGTTCGGTGGTACCGTAGTCGCCGTGGACGTCAATGACGAAAAGCTCAAGACCATTGCCGGCAAAGGTGCAGCTCTCACGTTGAACGCCCGAGGGATGACGCCACGCGACCTCAAAGGCGCGATTGCGAGGTTTGCGCAAGAACGCTCGCTACGCCAGACCGAATGGATCATCTTTGAATGTTCCGGCACACGTATCGGCCAGGAAACCGCATTCAGTTTGCTCAATTCGGGTGGAACGCTGTGCGTGGTGGGTTTCACCATGGACAAAGTGGAGATCCGACTTTCCAATCTGATGGCGTATCACGCTCGAGCAATTGGCAACTGGGGCTGTCCGCCCGAGCTTTATCCGAAGGCGCTTGAGCTTGTTTTGAGCGGCCGCGTCAAGGTGACGCCATTCGTCGAGAAACATCCGCTAAGCGAAATCAATCAAGTGTTCGAGGCGGCTCATGTTGGCGAACTTAGGCGCCGCGCCGTTCTCGTCCCTACGCACTGAGGAGCACAGTCATGAGCGCCGAAGCCGTTCGCAACGTCGTCATCACCAAACGCGAAATGAAAGATCATAATCTCGTCGACGAGCAGATCCGGCGGTCGGCAAGCAAGGGCGTCCTTTATGAGAAACGGCCGGTGAAGGGAGCGGACGGCGAACCCGTGTCGGGGCTCTACAACGCGTGGATAACGCTCGATAACCCGACCCAATTCAACTCCTACAACACCGAGATGGTCAAAGCGGTGATTCTGGCATTCCGTGCTGCAAGCGTCGCCCGTGACGTTGTTGCCGTGGTGTTTACCGGAACCGGCGACAAGGCGTTCTGCACCGGGGGAAATACCAAGGAATATGCCGAGTACTACGCAGGCAACCCGCAGGAGTACCGCGGCTATATGCGGCTCTTCAACGATATGGTCTCGACGATTCTCGTTTGCGACAAGCCGGTGATCTGTCGGGTCAATGGCATGCGCATTGGTGGCGGCCAGGAGATCGGCATGGCGTGCGACTTTTCGGTTGCGCAGGACCTTGCCCGCTTCGGCCAGGCCGGCCCCAAGCATGGCTCGGCGCCAATCGGGGGGGCAACCGATTTCCTTCCGGTCATGATCGGCGCGGAGCGTGCCATGGCGTCGTGCGTGCTTTGCGAGCCGTTCTCGGCGCACGAAGCCTATTTCATGGGCATTCTTACTGACATTGTGCCGGCCCTGAAAGTCGATGGAAAATTTGTTGTCAACCCGTTGGTCGAAACAGGCCGCGTCACCGACGAGTACGGCCGATTTATATTCGGAAAGCCGAAGAGCGGCGATGCGCTGAAGTCTGGCCAGGAACTGATGAAGCGCGGCGTGGTCGATCTCACCTTGCTCGATGACAAAGTCGAAAGCCTGTGCACCAAGCTTCTGTATACATTCCCCGAATGTACAACGAAGACGATCGAAGAGTTGCGCAAGCCGAAGCTGGATGCTTGGAACCGCAACAAGGAGAATGCACGCGCTTGGCTCGCGCTCAACATGATGACGGAAGCTCGCGCGGGGTTCCGCGCCTTCAACGAGGGTAACAAGGATACGGGACGTGAAGTTGATTTCATCGCGTTGCGGCGCGCACTCGCGGCCAATGCGAAGTGGGACGATGTTTTAACAGAAAATATTTTGCCCGGGGCGGCTGAGCGACGCGCGCTTACCGCAGGGTTGCCCTGGATAGATGGTGCGGCGACGGCGGCGAGGTGATGGGAAAATCGTCATGACCGCGCCACTGAGAGTCTGGCTCGAGGCTGAAGGCAGATTGTTACGGCTGCGTTTGAGTAAGCCGAACGCAAACCTAATCGACACGACCATGATCGATGCGCTCGATCGCACGCTCGCGGCGCATCTAGCCAATCCGGGCCTCAGCGCCATCCTGCTCGATGCGGAGGGGCCGCATTTCAGCTATGGCGCAAGCGTCGAAGAGCATTTGCCTGGTCAATGCGAAGCTATGTTGACTGGCATCCATGGCCTGATCCTGCGCATGGTCGAGGCGCCGGTGACGATCCTCGTAGCGGTGCGGGGGCAATGTCTTGGCGGCGGTCTCGAAGTCGCGCTTGCCGGGCATCTACTATTCGCGGCTCCCGATGCTCTACTTGGCCAGCCGGAAATGAAACTCGGTGTATTTGCGCCAGCGGCGTCCTGTCTGTTGCCCGAACTAATCGGTGCGATGCGCGCTCTCGATTTGCTGCTGTCGGGGCGAACAATCAGCGGCGTCGAGGCGGCCGAAATGGGCCTGGTGCGCGACGCCGTATCCGATCCTGAACAAGCGGCACTGAGCTATTTCCGCGAATATTTGAAACCGAAGAGCGCAAGCTCATTGCGCTATGCCATCAGGGCGGCGCGGTTTGATTACGCGGCGCGGGTGAGAGCCAAGATAAAATCCGTCGAGCGCCTGTACCTCGACGAGTTGATGAAAACGCACGATGCAATCGAAGGTCTCGGGGCATTCGTGGCCAAGAGGGCGGTGCAATGGCAACATCACTGAATGGCCATAGCTGCGCCGAAATTGTTGCGCGCGCGCAAGCTCTGTTCGACGACCTCTCCTTTGCAGCGGCGCGCGAATGGAAGGCTAATGGGTCCGACCGCAAGGTCGTCGGCTACATGCCGATTTACGTGCCGCGCGAGATCATTCACGCGGCCGGCTTTCTGCCGCTGGGCATCGTCGGCGGTGCCTATTACCAAAGCTACATTTGCCGCATTCCCCGCTCGACTATCGAACTTGGCGTCTCGGGTCGGCTCGACTTTATCGACGGCATGCTGTTCCCGTCGATCTGCGATGTGATCCGCAACCTGTCGGGCATGTGGAAGACGATGTTTCCGAATGTGTACGTTCGCTATTTCGACGTGCCTCAAAACTATCGAAACGATATCGGCGGAAACTACTACATCAACGAGCTCTCGGAGCTTCGGCACGATCTTGAGGGACTGCGCGGAAAGCCGATCACCGACGACGAACTTCGCCGCTCGATCGCGGTTTACAACGAGAACCGGCGCCTGGTGCGCGAGCTGTACGCGCTACGAGCGCGGTCGCCATGGCAGGCGCCCGCGCCAGAAGCCTATCTCGTGCTTCGCGCCGGGCTGGTTCTTCCGGTCGAAGAACACTCGCAGATGATCCGCGAGTATCTTGCGGCCGCGACGAAAGAAGACCGGCCGCGGCGGGACAACTGCCGCATCGTTCTCACGGGAGTTTTCTGCGAGCAGCCGCCGCTCAACCTGATCAAGTCGTTGGAGCTCGCCGGCTGCTACGTCGTCGATGATGATTTGCTGCTGATAACGCGCTGGCTGACGGCCGACGTACCAACTGAAGGAGATCCGCTGCAAAATCTTGCGCTGGCATTCTTGCACCAATCCGAATCAACGGCGGCGAAATATGAACCAAACCTGAAAGAGAAAGGGCAGCATTTGGTGCGCGCTGTGCGCCGCACCGGCGCCGAAGGGGTCATATTCGCCTGCCCGAGCTTCTGCGACCCGGCGTTGCTGGAGCGCCCCATGCTGCAGCATGTCCTAAAAGATGCCGAAATTCCCTATATCGCTTTCAAGTACGCCGAAAACTCGGGCCAGATGCAGCCGATCCGCGAGCAAGCCGGCACTTTCTCAGATTCGATCAAGCTATGGAGCGGACGATGACGATTATCACCACGCCGAAGGCGGCGCCGGCCAAGGAGATCGAGAAGGACGCCTCCATGATCAAGCAAAAGGAGATGATGGCGGCTCATTACGATCGTCTCACAAGCGCTGCGGAGGCCGGAGCCAAGGTGGCTTCGACCTTCGTGCCGGGCAACCTCAACGAACTGATCATGTGCTTTGATTTCGTGAACAATCTGCCGGAGGTCAACGCCATCCAGAGCGGACTACGGAGGCAGTCCGGGGCCTATGTGCTTGAAGCGGAGAAGATCGGCCACTCGGAAGATGTCTGCACCTACGTCAAGTCCGACATCGGCATGATGGCTAAAGGCAATCTCGCTCCAAACGGGAAAAAATTTCCAAACCCGGACGTGCTGTTGCTCTCCTACACGGGCTGCTTCACCTTTATGAAGTGGTTTGAGCTTCTGCGGGAGCAGTACAAGTGCGAAACGATCATGTTGCACACCCCTTACATGGGCGACGGAAAGATCACCAAAAACATGATCGAATACATGGTGAAGCAGCTCAAAGATGAGGTGATACCAACACTTGAACGCATCTCCGGAGTAAAATTCGATATCGACCGACTGCGGGAATATCTCAAAAAATCGGCGGCGGCCGAAGGTGACCTCGTCCAGGTGCTGCAGAGCGCGAAGAATAAGCCGTCGCCGATCGACGCCTATTTCGGCGGCATCTACTATATCGGGCCGATCTTTGGCGCGTTCCGCGGTACTGATGATGCCATCGAATACTACAAGTTTCTTCGGGCGGAAGTGGAGGAGCGCGTCGCGCAAGGCAAGGGACCGGTCACGCCCGACGGTGACATGGGTAAGGAGAAATATCGCCTCGTCGTGGAAGGGCCGCCGAACTACACTAATTTTCGACAGTTCTGGAAGATGTTCTACGACGAAGGTGCCGTCGTGGTGGCCTCGAGCTACACCAAGGTCGGCGGCGTCTACGATCTCGGCTTCCGCCACGATCCGGCCAACCCGATCGAGACGCTCGCCGAATACTGCCTCGGCGTTTACACCAACCGTAGCCTGCCGATGCGCATCGACATGCTGGCGAACTATGTCAAGGACTATGACGCCGACGGACTGCTGATCAACTCGATTAAGAGCTGCAACAGCTTTTCGGCCGGTCAACTTTTGATCATGCGCGAGGTGGAGAAGCGGACTGGCAAGCCCGCCGCTTTTATCGAATCTGATCTGGTCGATCCGCGATATTTTTCGGCCGCCAATATCAAGAACAGGCTTGAGAGCTATTTCCAGATGATCGAACAAAAGCGCGCGAGCGTGCTTGCCGCAGCTTGAGAGTGTCGCTCCATGAAAACATTCGTCGGCATCGATCTCGGCTCGACCACCACCAAGGCGGTGCTGCTCGATGAAAGCTGCGTCGTCATCGGGCGCGGTATCACTAATTCACGCTCGAACTACAGCACCGCGGCGCGGGTGGCCAGCGAAGAGGCGAGGGTCGATGGCCGCTTCACGCTCTTTCGCCGGGCGCTCGCTGAGCCTGGCGGACGCAGCGGTGAGCTCGACAACTTTCTAGGTGCTCTGGAGCGTGCATTCCGGCTTGAGCAGTTTCTCGAGCAGCTCGACGACCTCCAACAGACTTGCTTGGGCCTGGTCAAAGGCGACCGCTTCGCTGGAGTTGAATCCGGAATCAAGGATGCGCTCGACGCGGTATTTGAGCGGTTGCGCGAAGAGGCAGCAGAGCTCTATGCGCCCGGGGCTAAACGTAAGTCCGATTTTTTTCGCGATATCGCGGGTTCTCGATATCACAGCCATGCCGAGGAGGTCGCGCGCTCCGCCGGTCTGCCTTACGATCTGCTCCTCAATGTCTACGACAAGTCGATTATCGATGTTGAGAACCGACCGCCGTCGGGCGCTCTGAGCGACAAGCTGCGGCGCGCGCTTGGTCGTGTGCTGGAAGCGGAGCCTGCGCTAAAATCGGGAGCCGGCGGCGTACTATCTGCTATCGAAAATACACTCGCCGTCGATCTGGAGGAAACCTATCTGGTTGGAACCGGCTACGGTCGGGTAACGCTGCCGTTCTCCAAAGAGCACATTCGCTCGGAAATCCTGTGCCACGGCCTTGGCGCCCACATGATGTATCCAAAAACGCGTACCGTCCTCGATATTGGTGGACAGGACACCAAAGGCATCCAGGTCGATAGCAACGGTATCGTTGAAAACTTCCAGATGAATGACCGGTGCGCGGCCGGCTGCGGTCGTTACCTCGGCTACATCGCCGACGAAATGAACATGGGGCTGCACGAATTGGGTCCATTGGCGATGAAGTCGGATCGCCCGGCGCGAATCAATTCAACTTGCACGGTGTTCGCCGGCGCGGAGCTGCGTGATCGGCTGTCGCTGGGCGAAAAACGCGAGGACATCCTGGCGGGATTGCATCGCGCCATCATTCTCCGCGCGATTTCTATCATCTCGCGCTCCGGCGGCGTCACCAACGAATTCACGTTCACCGGCGGCGTAGCGAAAAATGAGGCGGCAGTGCGCGAGCTCAATAAGCTGATCAAAGAGAATTACGGCGAAGTCACCATAAATATCAATCCGGAGTCGATCTACACCGGAGCGCTCGGTGCGGCGGAGTTTGCCCGGCGGGCGCATTTCGGACAGACAGACGGGAGGGAAGCATGACGGTCGCAGCTGGCATTGACGTCGGCACAGGCGCCGTCAAAGCGGCTCTGTTTCGCGTCGAGAATGGTGAAAGCCGATGGTTGTCTCGCGCGACTTTGCGCATTCGGCAGCGCGATCCAATGGAACTCGCGCGCGTGGCTTATGATCAGGTTCTTGCGGACGCGAATGTGCCGGAAGGCGAAGTCGACTACGTGGCGACTACCGGAGAGGGTGAGGGGGTGCCCTTTCATACCGGCCATTTCTATTCAATGACCACCCATGCGCGCGGCGCGATATTCCTTGACCCCGAATCGAGAGCGGCGCTCGATGTAGGCGCGCTTCATGGGCGGGCGATCAGTATCGACGAACGCGGGAAAGTACTCAGCTATAAGATGACGAGCCAATGCGCCTCGGGCTCCGGACAATTTCTTGAGAATATCGCGCGCTATCTGGGCATCGCGCAGGACGAGGTGGGAGCACTGTCGCAACAAGCTGACAGTCCCGAGGTAGTCAGCAGCATTTGTGCCGTCCTTGCCGAAACCGACGTGATCAACATGGTTTCCCGAGGAATTACCGGTCCGAACATTCTCAAGGGCATTCACCTATCGATGGCCGGCCGGCTTTCAAAGCTGCTCAAGGCGGTCGGTGTGACTCAAGGCGTCGTGATGATGACTGGCGGGCTCGCTCTCGACAAAGGGCTTGTTGCCGCTCTCGACGAGGATATCGCCAAGATGAAGGATATGAAGACGAGAGTTCGCAGCCATCCGGATTCCATCTACGCCGGAGCTATCGGCGCAGCGCTTTGGGGCGCGTACCGGTTCGAGAAACTCGCGGCGCTCGGCACACTGCCGCACGCCGCTTGAAAGAGGAGATCGCAAATGGCTCTCATGATCACCGAGATGTGCACTGCCTGTGACGCGTGCGAGCCGGTTTGTCCCAATAAGGCAATCTCGGCTGGCAATCCGATCTACGTGATCGATCCGATGAAATGTACCGAGTGCGTCGGGGCGGAGGATGAGCCCCAATGCAAACTGGTTTGTCCCGCCAATTGCATCGTCCCTAACCCGGATTGGACGGAAAGCAGCCAAGATCTGCTCGCGAAGTATCAACAACTCCACGCGTGAGCACACGATGAGCTTCACCAACCGCATCAGCCGGGCGTTGCACGAAGAGCACAGTGCCACAGTTGCGCTCATGGAGCGGCTTGCGCAGCTCATCGCGCGCCACCGTCGTGGAGGTCCGCCGGATACCGGTGACGGCGCGGTCGCCAAACTCCTCTCCGACCTTTCGACGGGCTTGGAGGTCGAGCTTCAGCGGCATTTTGCCTTCGAGGAAGACCGCCTGTTCACGTATCTCGGTGCAATCGGTGACGAGGCGATTGGCGCACATTTGACCGATGAGCACGCCGTCGTGCGACCGATTGCTGTCCGGGTCGTTGAAATAGCGCGCGAGGCCACGACAGCGGGATTCGACCAAGCCAAGTGGAACGAGTTTTGCCGAGTCGGCCAGGAACTGTCCGAGCGGATGTTGGCGCACGTGCAAAAGGAAGAAATGGCACTGCTGCCGCTGATCGAGGAAAACATGGATGCGGAAACCGAATCCCAACTAGTCGCCGAATATCTCGAAAGCGCTTGAGGCCCTTCTTATGACCAACCCGGCCAAAGCAAATCGCGCTAGCCGCCTACTTGGGATCGATGATCTCGATCGGGTCACTGCGATCGACCGGGTTATTAGCGGCCAGTCGCGACGCCGCTTCTTCGAGAAGCGCTTTGCCGCCGCCGAAATTTATCCCAAGGACTTTATCCATATCGGCGTCTCGTTGGACAATACCCTAAGTGGCTTTGCTATTGCCCGCGTTTTGCGCGGGGAATTTGGTCACCCGCACGCTGTCGCAGTTTTGGACGCAATCGGCGTGCAGGCCGATAGTCGCGAGCATGGTATCGGGCACACGCTGATGCACGAACTCGGCGAGGCTATGCGCGAGCGCGACGTGCGCGTGCTTCAGTCGCAGGCAGAGTGGACTAACCACGGTCTCCTGCGGTTCTTCGACTCAGCGGGCTTCAATCTCGCTCCCCGGCTCGCGCTACAGCGCGCTGTTTCGACAATCCTTGATGAAGCACTCGAAGAGATCTGAAGTTTTGGAGGTTGGCGATGCCGGCGCGCACACAAATGACGGTCCCCAAGCGGGCTGATGCCGCCGCCGAAGTCAATTACGGCGCGCCAGTTGCGCCGGATTTTGGTCCGCTGGCTAGAGACCGCATTCCCGTGCGTACGATGCGCGACGACGACTTGGGGCCGATTATTGAGATCGACCGTCGCGTTACCGGGCGTGATCGCTCCGCATACTTCGCACGTAAACTCGCAGAAGCGCTGTACCAATCTGATGTGCGGGTTTCACTTATTGCTGAGCGGGATGACACGCCGGTTGGTTTCATTATGGCGCGCGTCGATTTCGGGGAATTCGGTCGGGTGGAGCCGACGGCAGTGATGGATACGATCGGTGTCGACCCGGATTACCAACAAGCGGGCGTTGGGCGGGCGCTGCTATCTCAGTTGCTCATCAATTTTGCTACCCTACGCGTTGAGCAAATTCGAACTGAAATTGATTGGCGCGACCGAGACCTGCTCGCGTTTCTCGATCATTGCGGTTTTCGCCCAGCGGAACAGCTATGCTTTGAACGCACATTCGAAAACCCCTGAAGAGGCAAAGAGGCCGTCACAGTGCCGTCACCGCCCCAAAACAGGCAGGCTCTCTGTCATTTCGGCTAATGGTCTCACGCTGTTCAAAGACTGATCTTTCTCCCACAGCATGGCATACCTGACATGCGCGACGGGTAGTGTCTCAGTTTGATTGTGGTCGCGGATTTCCTCGTAGTGATGGCGTAGCTGAAGCGGGATTTTTTTCTTGTGGCTTTGCTTTGTCTTTCGCCCACATTAATACTTCCTGCCCGTCGTCGAGGCGGTCCATGTATACCCATGCAACCGGGTCATTTTTTAGGTCAGTGAATTTTGTGAGCTGCCAGACTTTGCCCGTTCCCGTATCAAGCAGAAAAGTATCGGCTCTAATCGACGGATTGAAAATGATTTGGAACCGCCCAGGCTGTTGAGAAAATAAATCTGACCGCACCTCCTGAGCCGCAAGAGTCCACGAAGTCGAAAGCATAAGTCCGGCACACAAAGCCACAGTGCGGAACATTTGTATCCCTCCTTGCCGAGCTTACTGCTAAGCATTAGGCTATACGAATGCCCCGAGCACCAAAAGGCGAAAAACGCCCCGCCGACGTGAATCAGCGCGCCGTCATGATCGGCCGGATCGCGACCGGCGAGATCGACGATATGACCACGGATGACGGCAAGAATGCCGCCGCCGTGGCACTTGGGCGTATGGGCGGGAAGGCGCGAGCAGAAAAGATGACGGCACAGCAACGCGTTAAGATTGCAAAGCGGGCGGCTCGAAAACGATGGGCTAAGCGGACCCCCGAATCCGTAGTGTAGCTTGGTCCCAGGTCTGCCGACGTATAAATCCCGCGAGCAGCGGAACAGCAAAACAGTAAGAGCCTCTGCGATTTCTATAAATTAGGCCCTTTTCGGCCAAGTGCCCTAGCATTTGAGTCGCATGGCTTGGGTTGAATGGCTTTTTTAATACCTCGCGAGAGGCAGCAGTAATTTCTTGGATTGTAAATTCTTCGTCGCTGGATTTCAGCGTTGCTATTACCTGCATAAATGATTGCTGGCGATCTGTTGCTCTGTTCCATCGCGGAGTAAAAAAATCCTGATCGAGCTTAGCCGTGATTTCCCCCATGGGCACAGATGCAGCCAATCCGACCGTTATTTTGCCGATCCAAGCGTCGAATACTTCTTTGCAGATATATTGGATCAAAAACGGATAGCCTTTTGATTCCGCCATAATTCGGAGAATTGTTTTTTCCGCAAATCCAAGTGTGCTCTGCTCAAGTTCTATAGGCTTTTCAATTGCGGACCTCGCCTCAGGATCAGAAAGGCGATCCAGAATCAACATATGAAACATACGTTCGGTGAACGTGCGGGCTTCGTTTAATTTTTGCACAAGCGTTGGAAGGCCGGTTAAAACGAGCAAAAATTGACAGCCCAAATGTCGCTTTTGAATGTTTGCAAATACGTCCACCACTACATAAAGCGGGAACTGATTTGTATCCCGATGATCGGTAAGATTTTGGGCCTCGTCATACGCGAACACGATGCCCTTAACTTTCGTTGGTGTGATAAGCGCGGCCACATGTTCCAATACGGCCAAAAGCTTGTCGGTCACAAATCCGGGCGTGCCATTATAGATCGAGGTCAAATCTTCAAATTTTAATGGTCGCTCCTTGGCGCTCTTTTTTCCTGGAACAAAACCGAATGGCAGTTCGTCGGTCCGATAAGTCACGATTGGCGAGAGTATTGCGGTAAGGTCCACCAAGAGTCTTGTGGCCACATCCTTCTCAGCGATCGAGGCCGCTTCGGTCCAATCGTTTCCTGCCCAAAGCCAACCATTGGCATGGGCAAGCGGTTTCAATTCGTCAAGGAGGACCGTTTTGCCAACGCCGCGCAGCCCAGTGATGACTAAATTCTGCGATAATGGATTTTGTTTCAGTGCGCGAACAAACTCATCGCGTTCGTGCGTGCGTCCGGCCAGATACAACGGCTTAGTCCCGGCTCCTGGCCGGAAGGGATTATTGGGAATTTTCACCGGAACGGCTGCGACGGCCAATTTAGCCTCCATAACAATGGAAGCTAAATTTAGCCTGAGGACTAAATTTAGTCCAGACGCTATATCAGTAAATTGAATTTATTCTCTTGACGCTAAGCAAGAAAGTTCATATCATGCGGGCATGAACAAGCTCCCTATGGAAAAGCGCGTCCAAATCCTCAACCTACTGGTCGAGGGATCGTCGCTGCGCTCGATTTCGAGGGTCTGTGACGTTTCGATCAACACCGTCACCAAGTTACTCGTTGACGCTGGCCGCGTCTGCGCCGCCTTCCATGATGAGAAGGTCTGTACCGTCAAAGCTAAGCGCGTGCAGTGCGATGAAATCTGGTCGTTCTGCTATGCGAAGCAAAAGAACGTGAAGGGCGCCAAGGCCGCTCCAGCCAATGCGGGCGACGTGTGGACCTGGACCGGACTGGATGCGGACAGCAAGCTTATCGTGTCGTGGTCAGTGGGCGGCCGTGACGCCGAAGATGCCAGGGATTTTATGGATGACTTGGCCTCCCGGCTTGCCAATCGCGTGCAGCTAACTACGGACGGCCATAGGGCCTATCTTGAAGCAGTGGAGGGTGCGTTCGGGGCTGATATTGACTACGCCATGCTCGTGAAGCTCTACGGCGACAGTTCCGAAGCCGAAAAGCGCTATAGCCCAGCGGAATGCACCGGATGCCGCAAAACGCCAATCACCGGTAGTCCCGATCCTGAGCATGTGAGCACGTCCTATACGGAGCGCCATAACCTCACGATGCGAATGCAGATGCGGCGCTTTACACGCTTGACGAATGCGTTTTCGAAGAAGGTCGAAAACCACTGTCATTCGCTGGCCCTCTACTTCGTCTGGTACAATTGGGTTCGAACCCACAAGGCGCACAAGGTCACGCCTGCCATGGCCGCTGGCCTCACTGATAAGCTTATGGAGATGACGGATATTGCGACCATGATCGAGGATGCGGCGATGCGCCGGACGATTCAAAAGCGGACGGCGGCACTTGGCCTGCCGCAATCAAACTGACCCACTACCGCGCGACGGCATTCCTTGACTTTGCCCGAGGCGAGAGTGCTCAGTTGGAGTCAGCAGGTTCCAGAAATTTCCCCGTGAGTATTGATAAACAGGACTGTCAGCTGATCCATCGAAATAATGTGTTCGCGAACAAGCTTCGGAAGTTCCGTTCGTAAGAGCGATTGTGCTCTCCGCCAACGCGATAGACTTAGTACGCTCGCTTGATCGCACACCGTAAGCAGCATTCGATGCTCCCGGCTGTGGCATTCACACATTCGACCACCGGCCTCCTCCATCAACGCGGCCTCATGGTCAAAATGGATGGACATGAGTTTCTTCAGCCGTGCCATGAAAAATGCAAATTGGATTGGCTCGCACGTGACCGTTCGAAGCCACCAATCCGCAATCGCTTGATGGTCGGTATCGATGACGTCATGACCGAGGGTGTGTTGTCGTCCAATCAGTGGACGAATGCCCCGGATCACTCCTGGGCGCCGTTGTGGCCACGCATCTGCCGGGCGCGTTGCAGTAAACATTCGACTGCCTTTGTCCGTTCAGCCTGATTATTCGCGAAAATCGCTCGGTCGCGAATTGACTTTGGTCAAGTCAGGCCGGTCGCCGCTGGCAGTTGGCGGGGGAGGCGGCCAGGTTTTGGAGGTGCGCTGCCGGAAAGAACAGCCAAGGGGGTGGGCACCTAATGTATGGCGGGCCGGCCAAAAAGTTTCTATTGTTCGATATCCGGTCTCGGGATTGCCACGTGAGCCCTGTGGTCGTCCGCCACGGTCGATCTGGTCCCGTCATCGTTGAGCGTATGGATGGCTCTCAACATGGCATCACACCTTACACCAGGCGACCTCCAAATCATCTCCCGCATTGCCTTATTCCGCGGCCTCAAGCCAGAGACGGTCGAACATATCGTTGCGCCTGCGACCGCGGTGACGCTGAAAGCGCACAGTACGCTGTTCCGGCAAGACGATCCGGCAACGGCATTCTTCATCATGATCGACGGCTGGACAAAGCATTACCGGATCAACGTGTCTGGAGAAGAAGCGGTGATTCACATTTTCACCAAAGGTGACAGCTTTGCCGAGGCGGCCGCCTTGACCGGCGCACGATTCCCGGCGACTGCCGAGGCGGTTACCGACGCCCGGGTAGCGCGGATACCGGCCGATCACATCGTCAGCTGCATCCGAGCCGATCCGAACATCGCGCTGGTCATAATCGCATCCATGTCACAGCGGTTAGGTCACCTAATGCAGCAGGTGGAGCAACTCAAGGCGCAGAGTGGGGTGCAACGGGTTGCCGAGTTCCTGGCATCCCTCGCGCCAGTTGACCATGGGCCCTGCGTCATCGCCTTGCCTTATGACAAGGTGTTGATTGCGGCGCGGCTCGGCCTGAAGCCTGAATCACTATCTCGTACCTTCGCCAAGTTAAGGTCCGTTGGGGTCGCCGTCCACGCCGCGCACGTGGCGGTGAGCGATGTGGCGAAGCTTCGCCGCCTCGCGACAGATGAAAAATCGACAATCCGAGGGACTTTCCGCGACGCGCGGTGACGCGTGACCGATTTCGAATTTTCCATATATCCTGATGACGTTCCCATTATTTGCGGGCACTGGTGCGGCCGGGTGGGCGGCCAGCACAAGAATTGTGGACCGGTCACGCACGTTGAGATGGGGTTTATTGCGCTAAATTTGCACCAATGACTTGATCTAAGTCATGCTGTGAGGGCCGCCCCTTAAGTAGCTTAACTTCGGTGCAACCGAAGCGAGATCGCTAATTGATTGAAATTTACTCCGAAGCGGGGCGCACCGATGTCGAGCAACACGGTTGAGATTGACGCGCGACAAGAGCCTTCGCGCCTGCTTTTCTCACCGCGCTTTAATGTGGCCGTGCCGTTTATCGACCGCCATATTGTTGAAGGGCGCGGCGCCAAAGCAGCAATTCGAACGCTTCAAGGCGATATATCCTACGCTCAGCTCGCCGCCAACGTTAACCGTTACGCGGTAGCACTCACGCACCTCGGACTCGCACGTGGCGAACGCCTATTGATGATCGTAAGGGACAGCCCGGCCTTTTTCTATGTGTTCTGGGGTGCGATCAAGGCGGGCATCGTGCCGGTCCCTCTCAACACGCTGCTGCGACACTCCAGCTACACATTTATTATTGATGATTCAGGCGCTGATGCCCTGGTCTACTCGCCGGAATTCGCCGGCGAGGTTGAACTTGGCATTGCTCATGCCGCTCATCCACCGCGCATAGCGTTGCAAACCGAAGGAAATGACTCCTCCCTCGAGGCCGTGCTCGGAGGATGCGAGCCCACGTTCGAAGCGGTTGCCGCAACGGCCGACGACGACTGCTTCTGGCTCTATTCCTCGGGTTCCACCGGCCCGCCAAAGGGTGCCGTACATCGTCATCGCGACATGGTCGTTACGAGTCAGCACTTCGGCGTCGAGACGCTGGGCATTAGAGCGGACGACGTCTGTTACTCTGAAGCCAAACTATTCTTCGCCTACGGTCTCGGCAACAATCTGACGTTTCCGTTGTGGATCGGCGCCACAGCGGTTCTAAACGAGAATCGTCCGGGCCCGGCAACGAGTTTTGCCCTAATCGAACGGCTGCGGCCGACCCTGTATTTCGGTGTGCCGACACTTTATGCCGCTTATCTGCAGCATTTTGCAAAGGAGAAACCGGATCTTTCTTCGATTCGCCTATGCGTTTCTGCCGGTGAAGCGCTGCCCGCCGAGATTCTACGGCGCTGGCGCGACGAGACCGGATTGGTGATTCTTGACGGTATCGGCTCGACCGAAGCCCTCCATATCTTCATTTCCAACACGCCCCAAGATATCGAACCGGGATCGAGCGGTCGGCTAGTGCCTGGCTATCGGGCGTCGATTCGCAATGAGCATGATGAGGAGATCAGCGATAACGAAAGTGGCCGTCTTTTCATCTCGGGCGAGTCGATCGCACGTTGCTATTGGAACAATGCCGAACGCACGGCGGCCACAATGGTAGGCGGTTGGCTTGACACCGGCGATACTTATCGCCGCGATGCCGCCGGGCATTTCTATTATTGCGGCCGCAGTGATGACATGATGAAAGTAGGCGGCATCTGGTGTTCGCCTTTCGAGATTGAGTCGAAACTGGTGGAGCATCCCGACGTTCTCGAAGCGGCCGTGGTCGGCCGCGCCGACGCGAACGAACTCGTCAAGCCTGAGGCTTTTGTCGTTCTCAAACATGGTCGAAAAGGCGATGAGACGCTTGCCGCCGAACTGCTTGAGCTCTGCAAGAGCGGGCTTGCGCCATACAAATATCCGCGCTGGATCAACTTCGTTGCCGAATTGCCGAAGACGGCTACTGGCAAGATTCAACGCTTTCAGCTCCGTGACCCGTCCGGAAATGTCACACGCGAATTTGGATTCATTGTGCGAGAGAACGATTCTCTCAAGCCCTTAGGCGAGGATGGCAGGCAACCCAAAGGACGTCTTGTGTCGTAACTCGCTTGACCGGCGTCCTTCGCAAGTCGCTTTGTGGATCGGTTAATGGAGGCATTATGCCCAGCAGCGAGGCTTTGACGGAAGCGATCCGAGCCATCCGGGATATTGCGTCCGATGGGATCGAAACGTTTGCAATTGAGCCCGCCGTTGTTGCTTCATTTCACGCACGCACTGCAGCGGCGAATTTCATCGCAGTATAAACGGTGGCAAACTATGTCGGTATTGTTCCCGCAAGGTTGGGCTCCCCCTATTGGTTATGCTAACGGCATCGTCGTTCCCGCCGGACGCATGGTATTCATCGCCGGCCAGGTCGGCTGGGACGAGCAGCAACGGTTCCACAGCGAGCACTTAGCCCCGCAATTCGAGCAGGCACTTACGAATGTTCTCACTATCCTTGCTCAAGCAGGCGGTGCGCCGAGCCATATTTGTCGAATGACCGCATATTGCATCGACCGGCCGGCCTATCTTGCCACACGAGCCGAGCTTGGCGGCATTTGGAAACGATTGATGGGCAAGCACTTTCCGGCGATGAGCATGATTTTCGTCGCGGATCTGCTTGATCACCCGGCCAAGATCGAACTTGAAGCAACAGCCGTCATACCCGTCACGGCGAGCTGACAGCTCGAAGCATTGCTGCATCAAGACCTTGTGCCAGCGTCCGGCGTTGAGCCACGTTGTTCATCGAACAACGCGCGGGTCAGTCGCCGTGCCAGTGCCGCTGCCGCAAGGCGCCGATAATGCGCCGACGTGGTCGTCGTGCGCATGGGCTGGACTTGCCGTTGGACCAGCCGCTCGATTTCCTGCAACGCTTTGTCGTCGATCTGTCGTCCGATTATGGCGTCCGTACCGACCAGCTCAAACGGGCGGGAATTGGTGCCGGTCAGGGCGATGCGTAGTGTCTCGACTGTGCCAGAGCGCGCGCCGAGGGCAACCGCAACTCCAGCAAGCGGATAGTCGATAGCTCCGCGCACGCGAATTTTGGAATAAGCCGAGAGCGCAGAAGCCGGCGGCAAATGCACAGCAACAATGAGTTCATCGTTGGCAAGAGCGAGATGGGCGCGGCCGTCCTCGATGTAGATGTCAGCGAGCGGAATGCGCCGGCGGCCCGGCGTGCCGGCTATCTCGACATCGGCACCCAGCACAAGTAATGCCGGCGCCAGGTCGCCAGTGAAAGCCGCATGACAACGCTGACCCTGGGGGGCAACGTGGCAGGTGTCGCCATTTCGTTTCAGACAGAATGAGTTCGACCGGCGCCACCATTCGCTTTGATTGTAAAAGATGCAGCGGGTGTCGAGGCAAAGATTTCCACCAACCGTCCCCATCGCCCGGTGGCCCGGACCAGCTATGGCTTCGGCGGCCTGGGTGACCGCGCGATAGTGTGATGCAATCACCGAGTTACGGGTCAGTGCGGCGATGGTGACGCCCGCGCCAAGCTTTAGGCCAAGGTCGCCCGCCTCGATCCTAGAAAGCTCATCAACTCCTGAGAGATCGATCAGCAACTCAGGACTACTAAGCCCATGGCGAATATTGGTAATAAGGTCGGTACCGCCGGCGATGAAACAGCTGTTGGCGTGCCGACGACGCTCGGCCACTGCGTCGGCAACGTTGCCTGGACAGTTGAGTCGAAAGGAGGGCGTCGGGCCGCTCATGACGCAACCTTCCAACCGGCGAGACGTCGTTCGCGGCGGCGTACGACCATTGCCTCCATTATTCGGTCAGGCGTTGCCGGCAGATCATCGAGGTCGATACCTAACGCGTTCGCAATCGCATTGACCAACGCTGGCGGAAATCCGGCCAGTGCGCCCTCGCTTGCTTCTTTGGCTCCGAACGGGCCGTAGGGATCGTTGCTTTCCACAATCTCGACTTCGATCGGCGGCGACTCTGCGACGGTCGGCACGCGATACTCGAGCAGGCTGGCGTGGAGTGGGAGGCCGTTAAAGTAATGTGTCTCCTCGCTCAAGGCCTGCCCCATGCCCATCCAGACCGATCCCTCAATTTGCCCCTCCACCGCAAGCGCATTGATGGCATGCCCGCAGTCGAGGGCGGCCCAGACCCTGTCGACGGTCACTGTCCCGGTCGATTCGTCGACGCTCACCTCCACGACTTGGGCTGCATAGCTGAAACCCATCGTCGAACCGACGGCGCCGCCGCGATGCTTGCCGCCCTGCGCATCGGGCGGGCACGTGAAGGTTCCGGACACGATAATCGGCCCGCGATCGACCAGCGCTTGCTTCACGACGTCCATGAAATGGAGGCTCGATTGCCCATCCGCGCCGACGCGAAAGGTTTCGCCCGCGCATTCGATGTCCTCCGCCCGCGCATCGAGCTTGAGTGCAGCCGCCTCGGCAAGAATCGATTTCAGTTTTCTGGCGGCATCAATCGCGGCGTTACCAACCATGAAGGTGATGCGCGATGAATACGCGCCGTTGTCCTTCGGAGTCACCGCACTGTCCGCGGCAACGACGCGCACGCGTTCGAGCGACACGCCAAGGGTTTCCGCGACCGCAATAGCTACCATGGTCGATGAGCCCTGGCCGATGTCCGCTGCGCCGGTGAGCGCGGTCACGCCGCCGTCAAAATCAAGCCTGACATTGACAACCGCGTGTGGTTCGCCGGTCCAGTGAATCGGTTTAGCCGCGCCGCTGACGTAATGCGAGCAGGCCATGCCAAGCCCTTTCCCGGGCGGAAGCCTGCCGATTCGTTCGCGCCATCGGCTCGCACGTTCAACCTTGTCGAGACATTCAGCGAGGCCGTAGCTGTTCACCATCAGATCATTCAGGGTCCGCGTTGGGGCCCGCAGGAGATTGGCCCGGCGGACGTGGAAGGGGTCGAGCCCGAGTTCGCGGGCCATCCGATCGAGGAGACATTCGAAAGCATGGCGGCTATTCACTGAACCGTGACCGCGCATCGCCCCGCAGGGGGGAAGATTGGCATAGACTCGATATCCGTCATATTTGATCGCGGGGATGTCGTAGATCCCCTGCAGTAACGAGCCCGCGTAAAGAAGCGTAACAATGCCGTAACCGGCGTAGGCGCCGCCACGCTGGACCACTTCGCATTCGCAAGCGGTGATGCGGCCATCGCGCTTCATGCCAAGCTTCAGCTTGATATCGGTTTTCGGGCGCGCGCGATGAGTGAGGAAGTTCTCCTCGCGCGTCAGCCGCATCAGGACCCGCCCTTTTGCGGCGCGCGCCAGCAGCGCGGTGATAATTTCAAAGTTCAGCACCTCGACACGGGCACCGAAGCCGCCGCCGATGAACGGCTTTACGACGCGGATACGGGAGGCATCCAACTCCAGACAGCGCGCCAGCATTAGATGGAGGTAATAGCCGACTTGCGAAACGCTTTGCACGAGCAGCCGTCCGCTGAAAGCGTCGAAATCGACAAGGCATGCATGCGGCTCGATTTGGGCGTGATTGACTTCCGCGCAACTGATCCGGGCCTCGCGCACCAGGTCCGCGGCTGCAAATCCGTCATTCAACTCGCCGAATTCATGATGGACCTCGCGCTCGAGGTTGCCGGGTTTGTTTGCATGCAGAGGTATTGCTCCCGAGGCGCGCGCTTCGGCGGACGTATAGTAGGCTGGAAGCTCCCTGACCTCGAACTCAATCAGATCAATGGCGCGTGCGGCGGTTTCGGCGTCCGTCGCGGCGACTGCAGCAACCGGTTCTCCGCGGTAGCGCACCCGCTCACGCGCCAGAGGATATTCGTTCATGGCGACCGGTAGGACGCCGTAGGTATGCGGACAGTCGTCGCCAGTCACGACCGCGATGACTCCATCAAGGGCGCGTGCCTTCGAGACATCGAGCCGAACAATCTCGGCGTGGCTTACGGGACTGCGAAAGATGCGGCCGACCAATGCGTCGGCATGTTCCAGGTCAGCTGTGTAGCGCGCGCGCCCAGTGACCTTTTCGATGCCGTCGATCAGCGGCACGCGGCGAAGCGGAAAATCGGTTCCGGGACCGAGACTCATCGTCCTGTCTCCGCCGCGGCCTTTACCGATTCGATAATTTTCACATAGCCGGTGCATCGGCAAAGATTGCCTGATAACGCGGTGCGTATTTCAGAATCGTCCGGATGAGGATTGCGACGTAACAGCCCCTCTGCTGCCAAAATCATACCAGGCGTGCAGAAACCGCATTGTGTTCCGAGGTGCTCGTGAAACGCACGCTGTAATCGATCTAGTCGGCCCTGTCGCGAAAGGCCCTCGATGGTTTCAATCTCATGTCCGTCACAACGAGCCGCCAGCGTGATGCAGGCTGGTATTGCCTCACTGTCAAAGAGGACCGTGCATGCGCCGCATTCACCGCCGTCGCATCCGGTCTTTACGCCGGTCAGCCCGACAATGTCGCGCAAATAGTCAACCAGCATTTGATTTTCGGCCACGGCATCTTCGCGCCAATGTCCGTTGACCTTTATCCGAAGCAATCGCTTTCTCGGCTGCGGGCTCTCTGTCTGCACGGACCGGCCTCCACATCCTCGGTTGGACGACAGCGAACCAGCCCAACGTTCCAAATAGATCACAGCATCGTCGGAAGGGCTGCCATGACAAAAATCAAGTGCCCCCGCATAAGCCGCACATACCACCTGGCTCACACGGCGACGATTGCGATCATGACCTAACAGAAGTCAAGGACTCATGGCGTCAGCAGAGTTTCAAATAGTCGACACGACATAATATTGGGCGTGGACCCATGACCGCCCTTCGCGATTACAATGCTGCCGTTGATTTTGTCGATCGCAATGTTGCCGATGGACGAGGCGACAAGACTGCCTGTATCGATCCGGCCCGTAACCTCACCTATGCCGAGTTGCGCCACGAGGTTGCGCGCATCGGTCCATTGCTGGCACGCCTTGGTATCGAACCAGAGAACCGGATCGCTCTCGTTCTGCTCGATACGGTCGACTTCCCGATCGTATTCTGGGGCGCGATCCGCGCCGGCATCATTCCGGTCTTGCTCAACACGCGACTAACGGCCGATCAATATCGCTATCTCCTCGAAGATTCGCGGGCCAAAGTTGCCTTCGTGTCCACCGCGCTTTTGCCGGTCGTGCAAGAGGCAGCGAGGGACCTGTCGGCGTTGAAATCGATCATCGTTGTGGGTGGCGGTCCGGATTCGGTGCCACGACTCGACGCGCTTCTGGCTGCCGAGAACGAAGGTTCGGCGCCGGCTCGCACATGCGCCGACGAAGTTGCCTACTGGATTTATTCTTCGGGCACCACCGGAAGGCCGAAAGGCGCAATGCATGTGCATTCGGCTCCGATGGCCATGGCGCGGGCGTCCGGACAGGACCGCATCGGAATTCGCGAAGATGACGTCGTATTTTCTGCGGCGAAGCTCTTTTTCTCTTATGGCCTTGGCAACGCCATCATCTGTCCCATGTCGGTCGGCGCGACGTCAGTTTTCTATCCCGAACGGCCGACGCCCCAGACCGTGTTCGAAACGTTGCGGGGCTATCAGCCGACCATGTTCTACGGTGTTCCTACCCTATATGCGGCGATACTCGCAGATCCCAACTGCACGCCTGACAACGGATCACGTCGGCTAAGACTATGCTTCTCGGCGGGAGAGCCGCTACCCGCGCATATCGGCGAAGCATGGAAGGCCCGCTTCGGGCTCGACATCGTCAACGGTGTCGGGTCGACCGAAATGGGCCATCTGTATCTCACAAATGTTCCGAATGCCGTGGAGTACGGCACAGCCGGCGTGCCGGTAAAGGATTACGCTCTCAAACTGGTCGACGATCGCGATCGTGAAATCGCCGACAATGAGATCGGCGAACTGCTTGTGCGCGGTCCATCCGCAGCCGCCGGCTATTGGAACCAGCGCGAAAAAACGCGACGGACTTTCGTGGGCGAGTGGACGCGCTCGGGCGACAAATACACGCGACGGAGCGACGGCGTCTACATTTACTGTGGCCGCACCGACGACATGTTCAAGGTTAGCGCGATTTGGGTATCCCCCTTCGAGGTCGAAGCGGCCCTTGCCGCACATCCGTCGGTGCTCGAGGCCGCGGTCGTGCCGGCGGAAGATGAAAACGGCCTGGTTAAGCCCAAGGCGTTCGTTGTGCTCAAGCAGCGGTGCGATGGCCGATTCAATCGGGCCCTTCACGAGGAACTTAAGGTCCATGTGAAGAGGACTGTCGGCCCGTGGAAATATCCGCGCTGGATCGAATTCGTGGACAGTCTGCCGAAGACGGCAACCGGCAAAATCCAGCGCTTCATGCTGCGGAACATGGTCAGCCAAACGCCGGTGGAACGCAACGGTGAGGCCGTCTGATGCGAACCCTCTCGCACTTCGATTGGCCGTTTTTTGGCGAGCCTCACCGCCGATTTGCGTTGGATCTCGCGGAGTGGGCCGATCGTGAGGTTGATCGGCACATCGATCGTACCAACGTGGATCACACGTGTCGCTCGATCGTTCGTGCGCTCGGCGACGCAGGGTGGCTCAAGGCGGTCGTGCCCGCCGCCTATGGCGGAATGTCCGAACAGCTGGACGTGCGGACACTGTGCAGCGCCCGCGAAATTCTCGCCTGGAATGAGAGCCTGGCAGATTTTGCATTTGCCATGCAGGGTCTTGGTACGGGCTCGATTTCGCTGTTCGGGACCCACGAATTAAAAGCCAAGTATTTGCCGCCGGTGCGGGACGGCCGTCATATCGCTGCTTTTGCGCTTTCCGAGCCGGAGGCAGGCTCCGACGTCGGCGCACTCGCGACTATGGCCACGGCCGATGGAGCTCATGCCGTACGCCTGGACGGTCTGAAGACGTGGGTATCGAACGGCGGTATCGCCGACCACTATGTGGTGTTCGCGCGAACGGGCGAGGCGCCGGGTGTCAAGGGGTTGTCCGCGTTCGTTGTCGACGCAGACGCGCCGGGGCTGTCGATCGCCGGTCGAATCGACGTGATCGCTCCACACCCGCTCGCGACCCTTTGTTTCGATGGGTGCCGAGTGCCGCTGGCAAACCGCGTGGGAGCGCCAGGCGACGGTTTCAAGGTCGCCATGGCGACGCTCGATGTTTTCCGATCGACCGTCGCCGCGGCGTCGCTTGGGCTAGCCCGCCGTGCACTCGACGAAGCCATCGACCGGGCTACTACGCGTACACTGTTCGGTGCGCCTCTAAGTGATCTGCAGATGACGCAGGCGGCACTTGCCGAGAGCGCGATCGAGATCGACGCTGCCGCGCTGCTTGTCTATCGGGCGGCGTGGGTCAAGGACAGTGGTGCTCCACGCATCACGCGAGAAGCGTCGATCGCAAAGGCATTCGCCACGGAGATGGCTCAGCGCGTGATTGATCGCGCCGTTCAGATCTTCGGCGGCAACGGCGTGCGCCAGGGCGTCAAGGTCGAGGCACTGTACCGGGAAATTCGCGCCCTGCGCGTCTACGAGGGTGCGACTGAGGTGCAAAAGATCATCATCGCCCGGGATTTGTTGAAGTCGCATGGCATGCGTGCCGCCTCCGACAACACGCGGCGGCGCGGAAGGGCATAGCACATGCTCCAGATTTCAGTCGCCGATCGAGTCGCAACGTTATGTCTCAGCCGGCCACCGGTGAACGCCATCAACTCCGAGTGGGTCCGCGCATTCTCGGACATACTTGATGATTTGGCGACGCGTCCCGGCTGGAGCGTCCTACTTCTGGTTTCCGATCAAAAGGTATTTTGCGCGGGCGCCGACCTTGCCGAGATTCGAGCTCGCGTCGATGCACCCGATGGTCCTGATCGGATGTACGCCCACGTCGCCGGCATTCAGCGCCTTTACCAGCGAATTGAACGGTTGCCACAAGTCACGATTGCGCAGATCGGCGGAAGTGCGATGGGTGGAGGACTGGAGTTGGCGCTGGCATGCGATTTCCGCATCGCGGCAACCGATGTGAAAATGGGATTGCCGGAAGTCCGCCTCGGACTAATCCCCGGTGCCGGCGGAACGCAGCGTTTGACAAGACTGTGCGGACCTTCCGTGGCCGCCAGACTCATATTGGGCGCCGAGATAATTGACGGATCGTTGGCGCGCGAACTTGGCGTGGTCCAGTGGGCAGTGCCGCGTGCGGAGTTGGGCGCTCGTACACTTGAGATCGCTGCGCGGGTCGCGGCGCTCCCAGCGGCTGCTCTTGCTTGGAGCAAGACGTGCATTGCCGCGGCTGAACCAGGCGACGGCTATCGTGATGAGCTCGAGGGAACGCGTCGGCTGCTGACGAATATAGAAACGCGGCAGCGCGTGGAGGCATTCCTTGCCGGCGCTCGGTAGTGAAAACGGAGAGGTATCATGAACCTGCAAGGCAAAATAGCGCTGGTCACTGGCGGCGCCTCCGGCATCGGCAAGGCAACTGTGATGGAGCTGGCCCGAAGTGGAGCCACCGTCATTTGCCTCGACGTGAATGCGGAGAAAGGCGCCGAGCTTGTGAGTGATGTTGCTGCGACGAATTTCGTCGTGGAATTCGCCGCCGTCGATCTCGCTGATGTTGACTCGGTGCGCAGATGCGTTGTCGAGGTGCTCAAGCGTCATCCTCGCATCGATGTCTTGGTGAATGCTGCAGGGTTGAGCGACATTCAACCCTTCATCGAGAATTCGCCAGGCTATATGGATCGGGTTATTGCCGTAAATCTCGGTGGGACATTGCATCTCACACAGGCGTTACTGCCGGCAATCATCGCGTCGGGCAAGGGGAAGATCGTCAATGTCGCGAGCGACGCCGGGCGTGTCGGCAGCTCCGGCGAGACGACTTACGCTGCCGCCAAGGGCGGAGTGATAGCTTTTACCAAGTCGCTCGCCCGTGAAGTGGCGCGGCACTCTATCAACGTCAACTGCGTCTGTCCCGGACCGACCGACACTCCCATGCTGGAGTCGCGGCCGGAAAAAATGAAAGAGGCGTTGCTCCGCGCAATACCGTTCCGGAGGTTTGCCAAGCCTGAGGAGATCGCCGACGCAATCGCATTTTTCGCGAGCCCTCGTTCCGACTACATCACCGGCCAGGTGCTGAGTGTCAGTGGCGGACTCACCTTTGCCGGATAAAGGAGGTAACAATGACTACGACGGTTGCGCCAGCTGAAGGACGTTTGGACGAAACTTCGGCCTTGATCTCTACTGCGGCGCGTTTTCGGCCCCCCCGTCTCGATTTTGCGAACTTTACGCCGCGTCATTTTCTTTGGCAGTTGGATGGCAAGGTCGCGACGATTGTGCTCAATCGACCGGAGCGTAAGAATCCGCTGACGCTGGAATCGTATGCAGAACTGCGTGATACCTTCCGCGACCTCGTCTATGCAGACGATATCAAGAGCATCGTGATCACCGGAGCGGGGGGCAACTTTTGCTCCGGCGGCGACGTGCACGAAATCATCGGCCCGTTGGTAGAAATGCAGCGCAAGGACGATATGCTTGGCCTACTCGCGTTTACTCGGATGACCGGCGATTTGGTGAAGGCGATGCGTGCCTGTCCGCAGCCGATTATCGCCGCAATAGACGGCGTTTGTGCCGGTGCCGGAGCGATCCTGGCTATGGCGTCTGATTTGCGCTACGGCACCGCGCGAAGCAAGGTCGCCTTTCTGTTCGTGCGAGTCGGTCTCGCAGGCGCCGACATGGGAGCCTGCAATATGTTGCCGAGAATTGTCGGTGCGGGCCGAGCGGCCGAACTTCTCTATACCGGCCGAGCTATGGACGGTGCCGAGGCCGAGAGGTGGGGCTTCTATAACAAGCTTTGTCAGCCGGAAGCCGTGCTGGCGGAAGCACAGACTCTAGCTGGCTCCCTCGCCAACGGCCCGACATTCGCTCACGCCATGACCAAACGCTGCATCCATCAGGAATGGAGCATGGGAGTCGACGACTCGATAGAGGCGGAGGCTCAGGCGCAGGCCATCTGCATGCAAACCAAGGACTATGAGCGGGCCTACACTGCCTTTGTTAGAAAGGAAAAGCCGGCATTCCAAGGCAATTAACGTGCGAGTTCGATCGCGATGGGGGTAATTGTAGCCTTGGTGCGCAAGCGATACGCGGCACGCTGACCGGGCCCTTATCGCTTTCTGGTCAATCTATTGCAGCAGCGACTTCAGCTGCAGCAAAGATGAGTCCAAGGAAAAGCCGCCCAACGACCCACATCTAGCAGTTCGACGCCGCGCCCCCCGGGAAACGATGGTTCGGGCGGGGATCGCGACCCTAATTGATCGATGTCAAGGCGCTTTGGCCGAGCGGTGAAGTATTAATAATTCAGTGGGACTTCGCGATGGGCCGACCGCGGACCGGAAAGGTCTGATTGGAGAGGGCCGATGGCTGTCGGCGCAAGACACGATGTGAGAAAGGTTCCTGGCTATTGCTACAATTGTGTGGCCGGGCCAGATCTTCTCGAAATCAAGGTCGTGGACGGCGTCGCGACGGAAATCCTGCCGAACTTCGCCGCCGCCGGCATCCATCCGGGCAATGGCCGTATCTGCGTCAGAGCGCTCGGGCTCGTTCAAAAGACCTACAACCCGCACCGGCTGCGCACGCCAATGAAGCGCACCAATCCGCGCAAAGGCCGGGCTGAGGATCCCGGCTTTGTTCCGATCTCATGGGACGAGGCGCTCGACGACATCGCGTCGCGGCTAAGGGAGATTCGCGCCGGCGGCCTCCACGACGAGGCAGGTTTGCCGCGCGTGGCCGCCAGCTTTGGTCACGGCGGGACACCGCAGAGCTACATGGGTACCTTTCCGGCATTCCTGTCCGCCTGGGGCGCTGTCGATTTCAGCTTTGGCTCGGGTCAGGGCGTCAAATGCGTCCACTCCGAGCATCTGTACGGCGAGTTCTGGCACCGTGGCTTCACGGTTTGCGCCGACACCCCGTTCAGCCGCTACATCGTCTCTTTCGGAGCCAACGTCGAGGTTTCGGCCGGCGTGTGCGCCGTGCACCGCCACGCTGAAGCTCGCGTTCGCGGAATAAAGCGCGTGCAGATCGAGCCGCATCTTTCGGTAACCGCCGCCGCTTCCGCGCAATGGGTGCCGATCAAGCCAAAGACCGACGCCGCATTTATGTTCGCGATGTTGCACGTGCTGCTGCATGAGCACCCGCGCGAACGCCTCGACGCCGTATTTCTTCGCGACCGCACGGCTTCGCCGTATCTCATTGGACCGAACGGGTACTATCTTCGCGGTTCGATCGAGCGCAAACCGTTGCTGTGGGACGGCGCTCGAATGTCGGCCGTCCCATACGACCAGGCTGGCGCCGCGGCGTCGCTTGAGGGGCGGTTCACAATCAACGACTGCATCGAGACAGGCCCCGATGGAGCCATATGGCGACATGAGTCCGCAGTCGGCACTACGGCATTTACCCGCCTTGTCGAGCACATGCAGCCCTTCTCGCCTGAGTGGGCAGCAAAGATTTGCGACGTGCCGGCGGCGATCATTCGTCAGGTGGCGAACGAGTTTCTTGATAACGCCTGCGTTGGAGAGACAATCGAGATCGACGGCAAGGTGCTGCCATTCCGGCCGGTTGCCGTTATCCTCGGTAAGACGGTGAACAACGGCTGGGGCGGCTTCGAGTGCTGCTGGGGGCGCACGATGCTTGCGCTGTTGGTCGGTGCGCTCGAAGTACCTGGCGGCACGCTGGGCACCACGACCCGCCTGAACAAGCCGCTGGGGAACCGACTGGCAAGTGTCAGGCCGGGCGAAGACGGCTTCATGGCATCGAATTTCAACGCCACCGACAAGGAGCACTGGACGGCGCATCCAAAGGGACGCAATGCCCATACCACACTGGTCCCTTTGGTCGGTGACTCGGCGTGGGCCCAGGCGCTGGGACCCACTCACCTTGCGTGGATGTTTCTTCAGGAGGCGCCACAGCATTGGCAGCGGCCATCAGCCCCCGACCTCTGGTTCTTGTTTCGCAGCAACCCGGCCATTTCGTTCTGGGACAGCGACCAGATCGTCAAGACGATGGCTAAAATGCCGTTCGTCGTCGCTTTCGCTTATACCTTCGACGAAACAAACCACATGGCCGATATCCTGCTGCCTGATGCCACCGACCTGGAGAGCACGCAGCTCATAAGGATAGGCGGTACAAAATTTGTAGAGCAGCAATGGCAGCACCAGGGCGTGGCCTTGCGCCAGCCCGCGGTCGCGCCGCGTGCCGAGGCTCGCGACTTTACCTGGATCTCCAGCGAGCTCGCGCGACGGTGTGGACTGGTCGAACCTTACAACACGGCCATCAATCGCGGCACCGCCTGCGTGCCGCTCAAAGGCCATGATTACGACTTCTCGCTCGATGTGGGCCGGGTGCATTCGGTGGAAGAGATTTGGAACGCGGAATGCAAAGCCGCTACCGCGCAGTTTTCCAACGGAGCGGAGGTTAGGGACCTCGCTTGGTTTAAGGAGCACGGCTTTTTTGTCGTGCCCTTCAAGCGTCTCGATTGGTATTTGTATCCGACGATGGTCGAGAAGAATTTACGCTTCGAGCTGCCTTATCAGGATCATCTATTCCGTGCTGGCCAGGAACTGGCCAATCGTCTGCACGAACACGACATCCATTGGTGGGACGCCCAGCTCGAAGAATATGCGCCACTCCCCGCGTGGGATGACATCCCCGCCCGGTGGGAACGCGCGCTGCGAAAAACGGGCGCAGACCCCGCCGACTATCCGCTGTGGCTCATCACTACCAAGAGCATGCAATATTCTGCCGGCAACAATGTTGGCATCCCATTGATGAATGAAGTCGGTCAGAACATGCGCGGGCATGGCGGCGTCATTCTCAACGTCGAAACGGCGAGACGCCTCGGTATTCGGCAGGACGATCAGGTCGAGATTCGTTCCGTTACCCACAGCACGCAGGGGCGAGCTGTTCTCGTTCAGGGCATTCGTCCGGATACCGTCGTCATCATCGGGCAGTTCGACCATTGGAAGACCCCGTACGCCAAGGATCTTCACTTCCCGAGCCTGAACTCAGTCGCGCCGCTCTCGCTCGATCTCACCGATTCGACTGGTTCGGGCGCGGATCTGGTGCGGGTCTCGGTGCAACCCGTAAAGGAACGGTCATGACCCGCTATGTCATGGTCGCTGATCTGCGCCGATGTATCGGTTGCCAGACCTGCACGGCGGCATGCAAACAAGCTAATGCAACGCCCCCGGGCGTGCAGTGGCGACGCGTGCTCGATATGGAAGTCGGCGAATATCCCGGTGTGCGGCGGGTCTTCGTGCCGACGGGTTGTCAGCACTGTGCCGATCCTCCCTGCGAGTGGGTCTGCCCGACCACCGCCACGCGTCGGCGCCCCGACGGCATCGTGCAAATTGTCTATGATCTTTGTATCGGCTGCGCCGCTTGCGCCGTGGCGTGCCCCTACGAGGCGCGCTACAAAGTTGAAAAACGGGAGTTCGCCTACGGCGATGAGCCAACGGTCGACGAGGAGTTGCGTGCTGACAAATCCCTCATCGGCGTCGCGACCAAATGCACATTCTGCGCCGACATCGTCGACGCGGGCGTTGCGCGTGGCCTAAGGCCGGGGGAGGATCCCGACGCTACGCCGGCTTGCGTTAATCTTTGCATCTCCGGCGCACTTACATTTGGCGACATTGACGATCCGCAAAGCCGGGTGTCCGAGCTCCTCCGTACGACAAAGCACTTCAGAATGCACGAAGACTTGGGCACTAACCCAGGTTTCTATTATTTGTGGGATCAAGAACCGTCATGACGATGACAATGAGCGGTAGCGGTGCGCCACGACTCCAGCGCAGCTGGGACGCCCGTGCCGCCTGCAACTTCATCGGCGGCGGGGCGGGGACGGGGCTGCTCTTGGCAGCGGCATTGGCGTCTGCGGCCGGGTGGCACTATTTTCTTGCTGGCGCGTTGGCGATCGCCTTGATTGGCTTCGGGTTATCGATGGTGTGGCTGGAGATAGGCCGGCCGCTGCGCGCGCTTAATGTTTTCTTCCATCCACAGACATCGTGGATGAGCCGGGAGGCGCTCTTGGCGTTGCCGATTCTCGCGCTCGGCGCATTGGCAGTTCTGCTAGACCAGCCTTTCGTATCTCTGCCGTTTCAAACGCATTTCCTGGTCGCCGTTCTTGCGTCAGCTGCGGCTGTGCTCGGTCTGGTGTTCCTATATTGCCAGGCCAGGATTCTGCGGGCCTCACTGGGAGTGCCAGCGTGGAGGGAGCCGGCCCTACAGCCGGTTATCGTTATCACCGGACTTACGGAGGGACTCGGCCTGCTGCTGTTCCTCTCTGTCTTCGCGGGACCGCTACCCGCCTGGGCATTACCGGCGGCGATTGTAGTTCTGGTGGTGCGAGCGGGGACTTGGGAATACTATCGGCAGAGATTGAACACGTGTGCTCCCGCTCGGGCGGTCGCGGCGATAGATCGCATCTACATTCCGGTGCACGTGCTGGGGCACGTGCTGCCGGCAGTGCTCCTTGCGAGCGCGCTTGTCGTACCGAATATGGCGTCACTCGCGGCCATCGCCGGCCTTGCCCTGGCGTCCGCGGGGGCGTGGTTCAAATTCGACGTCGTGACGCGCGCCGCCTTCACTCAAGGCTTCTCGATTCCCTTTGTACCGGCGCGTGGTCGCAAGTACTAATCCGTCGCAAGTACTAACCCTGAGAGTTCGCTTAGTCCTCATGCCCGTGCAGCACGCGGCAGTCGTAACGATTGCTGAAAATCCGGGAATTGATGCCGCGCGACTGTCAGCACTGATCGCACTTCCGTCAGACTCTTGCGGTTGCTTAACCGCAGCGGCGCCAGGTTTCGCTCTTTGCGCGGGGTATCACGTCGGCCGCAGCTCGCTAGAACTGTGCACCAGGAGACGATTGCCATGAGCGAGCGATTTCTCGAGGATTTCATCGTCGGACAGGTTTTGGCGTCTAAACGGAGGCTGCGGGTCGGGAAGGATGAGCTTATAGCTTTCGCCAGGCAGTTCGATCCGCAGCCGTTCCATCTCGATGAGTTAGCCGCGCGAAAGTCAATTTTCGGAGGCCTGGTCGCAAGCGGCTGGTACACTGCTGCGATGACGATGCGCCTTGTCGCTGAGAGTGAATTCAGGTCCGCGGCTCCGACCATCGGCCTTGGCTTCGACGAACTGCGCTGGCCGATACCTGTCCGCCCGAGCGATGAGCTCCGTATTGAAAGCGAAGTACTCGACGTGCGGCTGTCTAAGTCGCGCCCAAATCGAGGGCTGTTAAAAACCCGCATACTAACATTCAATCAGCAGGGCCAGGTGGTACAAAGAGTTGTTGCCAACGAATTGGTGCCGCGTCGTCCGACGCTCGAAAGAAAATAGGTCGAGATGCGTCATCCGGACCTCTCAATAGCTGATTGTTAATTGTTGTGATCGCCCGCGTGCTTGCCGTCGATGTCGGCGGGCGCATACTATAGACGTATCTCGCCGACATTGATGCTGGCGCCGAGCTTGGCCTCGATCACCTTCTTGGTTTCATCGTTGACAGAGACTTCCACGAAATAGAGCCCTGAGTTTTCGTCGAGCCGATCAAACTTGAAGTCGCCATAGTTATCGCTCACTGTTTCAGCAATGACCTGGCTATCCTTCATAAGCCGTACATTCGCTCCCTCGACGCAGTCCACGCTGTCGCCGATCTTGGCCGAGATAGTGCCGCCGATGAAGCATTTCGAGTAGCGCCAGAGGTTGCGGTAGTAGACACGCGGCCTGGCATTAAGCTCCGGCTTCATCACTTCGAGCTTCTGCTCGCGCGCCATGCGCCGCATCTCGTTGTCGTCAACCTTGACCGCCCGCATGGCGCCCGTTGGACAGGAGAGTTGTCCGCGGGTCTGGTTCCAGCCCTGATCGAGCAGGTGGGCGTCGAACGGCCAAACCTGCGGAACCTTCAGTTCCTCGTTCCACCAGATGTGGCTATAGGGGCAGACATCTACCAGGTCCTGGCGACCCTTCGCCTTGACTGGATCGATAAGCACGATACCGTCGTCGCGTTTGTTAACTGCGCCATCGCCTTGCGCGACGCAGGGCGCATCGTCGCAGTGATTGCACATGGTCGGCACGTAGGCGACATCGATCATCGGCGCCTGTCCGCGTTCCTTTTGCAAAATGTTGATCCACCTGTGGCCGTGCCTCGGCATCGGTGCCGAATAGCCTGGCCAGTCGTTGGCGACATACTCGTCCATGGTCGCGAGCGTGCACAAGTTGCAGTTTGTGCACTCCGCAACATCAATAATCATATTCCATTTTTTCATCGCTTACCTCGCGTGCGCCGAACAACAGGGGCTCGCGTCATCATCACTTCGCCGGCATTAGCTCCGTCGCGAGCGTGCGTTTAGGCTGCGAGTCCTTCTCCGCTTGGGCGAAGGCGCCCGAGATGTATTCGGTCTTGCCGTCCCACAGCTCGATTTCGACCAGAGCCTGCGAACCGGCCAGCGAATGCGTCGACTTGGTTTGCGAGCGGTGAGGCGTCAGCAGGTTGATCACGCCGCCGCGGTCCACCGACCGGCCGGGCTCGCCCATCGGTTCGTACAGAGCCGAAGATTCGAAGCTGTGCGCGACCCCGCTCGCCAGCCGCTGGGTGAGCACTGCCGCGCAGATAACCGCGCCGCGGTCGTTGTAGACTTTGACAAGATCGTGCTGCTTGATGCCGCGCGTCGCGGCGTCCTGCGAATTCATGCGCACGATCCAGTAATACCAACCATTCACCTTCACTCTGTGGTCCGGGATGTTGAGAAGGAAGCTGTCCTTGCCGTCGCCCTGGGTGTGGAAACTGTACTTGCTGTGCGGCG
>VFSW01000320.1_pt1 | contig 68455 bp, 66 predicted proteins | sample 5358111 | NCBI WGS metagenome assembly VFSW01 (sample SAMN11554181, study PRJNA540505) | mine drainage metagenome | isolation source: sediment from site ElyBrook_90M | place: USA: Ely Copper Mine, Vershire, VT | collected 2017
CGGAGACGATTGGCTTGTTGATACTTCCAGTGAGACCGCCCTTGTTGGCCGAAGTTCCAAAGGCGTAGGCCGATCCATTGGACGTAACCATCGTGTATCCCACATTCGATGGCGACACAACATCATAAAAAGGAATTCCAAGCATCCCAGGAACGGCTTGAACCGTCGCGAGCAGTGACGGCGTGCCCTGATAATTGAATTCCCCAAGGCTAGTTCCAGTGGTAGAGATCTGCTGACTATTCAAGAAGGAGAGAGGATTCGCACCACCAACTGTGAACTGCGTCCCAGTCGGATCGATACCCATTGCACTCAAAGCCTGCAATACAAGCGCGGTTGAGTCGGTGTCACTATTAGAGATCCCCAACGAGCCACCTACATTGGCATAGTATCCAAAGCCCCCGTCACTATCTTGCCCCGTAGTAAAGTAACTAACAGCAAGACTGCGAGCAGATGATGTTAGTGCGCCTTGGGCTACCAAGCCCTCGATCGCCACTGCGGTGGAGTTCGTATCGGGACCACTGTACGATGCAGGGGTTCCGCTGCAAGCGCCCCCCGCGTTCGATTGGAAGTTAAAGCCACCATTTGCGCACTGCTGAGGAACCAACCAAGAGACTGCTGCTTGAACTTGGGTTCCAGTTGTTATCCCAGCGTAGGCTAGTGCTGATAGCGCAAGTCCTTGATCGTAGGCACCCGCATCGTAGGCAGCAAGCTCAGCTTCAGAGCCGAACATTCCACTATCGACTCCAGTTGTCTGCTGGGTGGCGAGCAGGCGCGAAATTAAGTTCACGCCGCCAAAGTTGGTGGGATCAAATCCAAGCGCACGTGCCGCAATAATCACATTGGCGAGCTGACCCGGTCCATCGCCATAAGTTGGCAAAACAACATATGAACTTAGGTTGGAGGCAATGTAATTCATGGATTGTCGTGCCAAGCTTAAATACGTATTAGTAGCCGCAAAGTCAATGTCGCTTGCAATAGTATCCGAGTAGTCAACAGCGCCTCCGGTACCAGGAATGAAACCGCTTGCATTGAATTGACTAGCCAAGTAGCTAGTTGCGCTCCTAGCGGACGACATTTCATTTGCCGATGTAGAAGCACCCGCAGTTGAAGTTACGAAGGCTATCGGCGCGACAGCCATTACTGATCCCGCAACAAGGCGGGCGAGGGGTTTCCTCATTGATTTATCTCCTAGTCATGGAGCGAAAGACAATGAGGCTACGCCACACTGAATCCGCTCCCGTGTCTCGACGGTATAGGGATGAATTACAAAAGTGGGCATCCCGACTCATCACCAAAGTGATACACGGTTGCGGACCAGCGTCGGGTTCTCACCGACTTCCCCCACAGTTGTCAAACAACATCATTTACAATAGGCGGTCTTTGACCCTGAACGATTCGATTACTGAAAATTACGCGATTAGTCAAATTGCGCTAATTCGTATCAAAAAAAGTTGAATCAGATTAATAGCATTTGCCCGAAGAAGGACTACGAATTCAACTCAGAGGCTATGCGGTTGTACGCCGAATCGAGCGACTCCGGTAGAACACGGGTGTTTGCCACAGTCGTCATAAAGTTGGTGTCGCCAATCCACCGTGGAACTACGTGGAAGTGGATATGAGCTGCAATGGCTGCCCCACCAGCTTTCCCAATGTTTGCACCTAGGTTGAAACCGTCAGGATTGTACGCTCGCTTTATCGCCGCAACGACACGCCGCGTCAAGAGAAGATTCTCCTCGACAACGTCGTCACCAAGTGACAGATATTCGCCCTCATGGTTATAGGGGACAACCATGACGTGACCAGGGGCATAAGGAAATGCATTCATGACTACGAAGTTACGTTCGCCCCTAAAGAGGACATGAGACTCAACGCCCACTTCGAGCGTACCTAGCAGGCACAACACGCACCCATCTTGAGACGAGGGAATCGATTCAACAAATTCGCTTCTCCACCCAGCCCACATTTGATCAAGGGACACTTTCATCATCCTCTCAAAACCAAGCCACATAGGGCTAATCGGAGACTCCGTAACTTAGTTTTCACATACAATCATCAATAGTCTCACCCTCCGCTAGGGAAACTATCGGAGATCAATTCCAATAAGCTTTGCCGCCTCAGTAACGTCAAATCCATTAGAAGTGGCATCGTCCAAAATAGAAAGAACACTGGGCGTATCTAGATCAAGCGTGAGAACGTCTTTGACAGACCTCACTATTGCATCATCTGAATTTGAGCCGATTGACTTCTTCCAGCTACTCACGCGCAGTCGTGCGGCATTCAAAATATCGTCGTTCCACTCCCAATGGCTTCGATAGTGGTTCGCCATTAGCGCTGCGCGTACAACAGGTACCTCTTCAGTTTTAAGTAAATCACCAACGAAGATCAGGTTTCCAAGGGATTTGCTCATCTTTGCGCCGTCTAAATAGACCATTCCAACGTGCATCCAAATATCAACGAAATCTGCTTTCGTTGCACACTTGGACTGAGCCGATTCGCACTCATGGTGGGGGAAGATAAGATCGTATCCACCACCGTGGATATCGATTGTAGGTCCTAATTCACGAAGCGCTAGCGCAGAGCACTCTATGTGCCATCCGGGGCGTCCAGGTCCAAATCGTGAATCCCAAGCTGGTTCGTCTGAGAGTGAAGGTTGCCAAAGAACAAAGTCCAAAGGATCTTTTTTATTTGGGTCGTCGACGTTACCTCCGCGTTCTCTCGCCGCCTCAAGCATTTCATCCCTACTAAGATGCGACACCGACCCGAAATCTTCACACTTTGAGACATCGAAGTAGACTGCTCCACCCTTTTGGTATGCAAATCCTGCGTCTAAAATCTCTTCAATCATCAGGAGGATCTCTGGGATCGCTGAAGTCGCCCGAGGTTCAGAGTCCGGTGGCAATAGACCGAGTGCGCCCATATCACGATCGAAACGGGCAACTTCGCTTGCTGCTAGGTCAAGATAGTGGACTCCAAGCGTCCGTGCCTTGCCCAAGATAGAGTCATCAACGTCCGTAATGTTTCTAACCCACTTGACCTTATGACCATCTGACCGTAGGATCCTCGACAGGAGGTCAAAGTTCAAGAAAACAGCGGCATGTCCTAGGTGAGCTGCATCATATGGGGTAATACCGCAGCTATACATGGTGACTGTATCACCCTTTGGAACAACTTCTTTTAAGGCGCGGGTTGCACTGTCGTAGAGCTTCAACTGTTACTTTTCCAATCCTGACAAACGTATAGAACTTCTCGTCTTGTACTTTATATTGATATTTATCAAGACCGCCGTCATAGATTCAATTGCACCGGCCGATACGTTCGTCCCAGCATCAACTCCCCGAGCGCCCGGCACACTGTCAACAAGCGCTACCACTTGTTCGCGCGCGTCTTTGTTATCGGATACAACCATGATGTCGCAGTCAAGATTTTCGTGGATTTCACCCAGTTCTTTCGCTGGTGCGTGATGAAACGCACCTACTACCTTCGAACTTGGAAGTGCCGCCTGAAGTTGTGCCGTAATCGAACCTCGCGGTGGCAGATACGGGTGAAGGCTCGGTCCAACTTTCAGGAGTGCATTAACCATTGAAATTACTACCTTCCCATCAAGGTAAGCCTTCAGCGCACGAACAGTACTTTCAGCTCCATCCCACGGCGTGGCTACGACTACGATGTCGCACGTCGCGGCTTCTTCATTTGAGCCACCAAAGATCGAACCTTCGAGGTCACCATATTCAGCGCAAACTTCTGAAACTTTTTCGATCGCGCGCGATTGGTCACGCGAGCCAATCGTAACTCGGTGGCCGAGCTTCGCAAAACGCTTTCCCAACGCTAACCCGGCTGGGCCAGTTCCCCCCAAGACTCCGATCGTCTCCACCTATGACCTCCAATGCCACCTTCGAAACTATGATGTTGCAAGGTAGAACAGCACCATATACCAAAGTTTTATTGCAAATCTAGACACGCAGGAGGAAATGTGGGCATTCTCGAGGGAAAGAAGATTTTAGTAACGGGAATTCTCAACGATGCTTCTCTAGCGTATGCCACCGCAAAAGAGATTATTGCTGAAGGTGGAGAGATTATTGTTACTGGATTCGGACGCGGAATGTCCATCACGTCACGAGTAGTAAAGCGGCTAGATCCGACCATCGAAGTGCTCGAATTAGACGTTGCGAACGATGACCACTTCGCGCAATTGGCTGCTTCGATCGAAAGCACCCATGGCCGTCTAGATGGCGTTCTTCACGCAATTGGATTCGCACCTGCAGCATGTCTTGATCCGTCAATGTTCGTGGCTAAATGGGACGACGTTGCAACTGCAGTTCAAATTTCTGCCTACTCGTTAGCTCCCCTGATCAACTACCTAACGCCACTACTCAAAAAAGGATCATCACCTTCGGTAGTCGCTCTAGACTTCGATGCCTCACAAGCTTGGCCAGGGTACAACTGGATGGGCGTTGCCAAAGCTGCCCTTGAGTCACTCAATCGCTACATGGCCCGAGAAGCAGGCAAAGAAGGTATCCGCGTGAACCTCATATCTGCTGGCCCTATCCGGACCATAGCAGCTAAGAGCGTGGGAGGATTTTCCGCTTTCGAAGAGATTTGGGCTAATCGAGCCCCCCTCGGTTGGACAGTTACTGACCCAACACCAGTCGCCAAATCAACCGTCGCCCTTTTGAGTGACTTTTTCCCATCCACCACCGGAGAGATCATTCACGTTGATGGGGGCTTTCACGCCGTCGGAGCGTAGTCGGCAGTCAACTACTCTTGCTGAATCGATCGACGACACGACCAAGAAAATTGCGTACGGTCGATTCAGCCATTCTATGCATGACCATCTTGTCCATACGCTCGCCGAGTGCTCCAAGGGGAGCTCTGTAACTTCCCCTAAGAGAGACTCGAACATTGCCGGGGTCGGTTTCAGTAAATTCCAACTCACCCTCGAGCCTGGGGAACATGTACGAAGCAGAAATCGGCGCCCAACAGATGGGAAGTAGTATCGATCCGCGAACCCTTCGCACGTCACCAACTTGAACTTCAACTGTTTTTTTCGGAAGTGACTTCGGGCCTACCTTAGTTACAAGCGAATCTCCAGCGACGACCGCAGCACCAATCAGCTGCTCAATGTTAGAGTCGACAACTTTATCGACTTCAATCAACCTAGCTTCGAGATATGCAAAGTCGTAAACAAACGTTGCTGACCCCTCTATCTCTTCGGTATCCTCGTATCCCGACAACACGCTGCCTACTTTTTAAAATTTACATAAAGTCCTACGGACATTTACCTTTCGTAATATATTCTTCTATAAATAGGTATTTGCCTTTAGGGCAATTAGTCCCTTTATCGCCGCCATCGGCCCATCAGTGTACCCTAGCTTGCCAATTGACTTCGAGTTCCTAACTTTTCCCAAATGAATACTCACATTTGTCTGACAAAATTGTGAATCAATGTCTGTGGAGCACGCTTTGGATACCGAAATCAAATTCGTAGATTTAACTTTCGATAAAAAACGATTTTTGCAATCGCTTTCAAGGACTGTGAGCCTATTACTAATCCTCCTTGCAACAACTTTTGCAAATGAGAGTCATCGAGAAGCAACCAGAGCAGAGACACGACTTACCTCGAGTGGAGGTACGGGTGGAAGTTATACGTTAAATCTGTACAGCATCACGAGCGCTTCTCAACCTGGAAACCCTGGTTCATCAACAACATACATTGCGAAATCCGGAAAAGTCCTTTATCCCGTCATGTTTCCTACCGTGACGCTTAACGGTCAACTCTTTACCAATCCACCCTGTGTAGCGGTATTTTTCAAGTACTATACGACTTCGAAACAGGCCGGATATTCCCGATCGATTCTGCCCCAACTCTTCCTTTCCGTACACCGCCTCTACCCATACTGCATAGACAAAACCGTCACCGTGATTACACCTCCTACGAATCCATCGACCGATCTCTCAATCGCAAGGTATGCAATAACAAGGGCGCTTCCAATTCCCAACCCATCATTCGATCCCCCATTTACACTCGTTTCGATACCTGCGTACCTTTCAACAGGAGCGACTCTCTCCGACCACTTAGATTTAATGACTTCGTTTGGACGTGTTATCGCAAATGCAACTGGAGTCTTAAATATCAACTTCGGCGACAGATCACCCACCTTAACCACCACTTCAGTAGGGGGACCATACCCGTCAGGAACCATCCTCCATACTTGGCTAACTGCGGGATGTTTCGATGTAAATATCACAGAAAACTGGACAGTCAACTACGAAATTCCAAATGGAAGCGGGAAAATAACTGGCATAACAACCGCCGCCTCAATTCCAAATTATTGTGTCTACGCAACCACATCGCAAATATATCGATGAACCGACCTATTCATAGCGATGGGTTCGGAGACCATTGGCGGTTGAATAGAGAAATATCGGCGGCAGCACATTTACGCTCGGATAGATCGCCTTAATTGCTCGTCTGTAATATTTCGCCTGAATCGAGTAGTGGGCAATTGCGCCATCTAAGTATGACTCATCTGAATTTCCCAAAACCTTGTAGTCGACGATTTGGATCGCATCTTGGTCGACGTATGCGAGATCAATCACGCCATCGTTTAGGACACCATCGATCAAGACTGAAAAGGAAAACTCCGTAAGCGCTGTGGTTGAGCTTGAATTGACACCGACTCCATCAAGCCACTCTACGAACTGAGTGACGGCTAGCCGCGCTCTGTCGCGCATATCTTGGGTCTCAAGGTTTTCGATAACCGAATTAATACTCTGACGATGTTCTAGCGACTCTTCTCCGACGTACTTTGACACAGCTTCATGAACAGCGATTCCAATTTCAATCGACCTCGTCCTAGAGAGACTTCCCGAACTTTCAAACTCACCGACCTCATGATCAACTTCCAACTCCATCGAAGCGGTAGTCCGCCGCTTACGCGTTACAACATCGGCAATCTGTCCGAAAAGCCGTTGTCGCTCATTCTGGTCGATCTCTCGCACGTATTGGTTATCGGAATTGACAAAGCGAGTGATTACTTCATCGTCTGGATTAAAATCTCGGATCAATATACCGCTCGATTTGAACAACTCGTTATGAACCTTCGGTGCAGCCTTTGAGACTCCTGTCTTGGTCGGAGCTAGATCTTCTTCCAGAACAACAGCGAGTTTGTTCATTGCGCGTGTCAACGCTACATAAAAAAGGCGAATCTCCTCGTCAGCATCGGCCGCATCTTCTGCCTTTGCTACCTCTTCGAACTTATTCGTCCGCAGCTTGGGATTTAATTTAACCTCGATAGTCCTATTGGACAAAGATTCCAAACTTAACCGGATCCGCTCATTCGAGTTAGCAAGTATCTCAACTGACGACCGCGATCCCCCACCCTTGGGCGTTGCAACGACAATTACGATAGGAAATTCAAGACCCTTAGAAGCATGAATCGTCATAAGCCGAACTGCGTCGCTTTCTACGTCGCGTCCTTCGGCCTCAGTTAGCGCCTGTCTCTCCATCAAGATACCTTCTATATAAGAGACAAAAGATTCCGCTGGAGTGCCTCGAGAATCGAAGTCCCTGCAATAGCCTAAAAAGGTATCGAAGTGCCGCAAGAAGTCCTCACCAGAAGTTCTAAGGCCCTTCTCCAAGATCGAGTAGCGTCTCACCACGAAATTGACGCCATCGGCGAGCGAAGATTGTCGCACAATCGATTTGAGTTCTTCTAGGACCGCGAGAGCCACTTCGATGGCGTTAGCGACGGGATAACCGGGGGTTTGAAGCCTCTCCCTACTTAGCGAAATTGCCTTGGCGAACGAAGAACCATCAAGGTAACCAAATAGCTCGTCGTTGGTTAGCCCGACGCTCTCACTTTGCAAAAGTTGGACAAGAGCTAATTGATCATACGGCCGCAAGGCCGCGCGCAGAAATAAGAGCACTTCGGCTATGTACGGTTCATCGACTATCGAGGCACCGCCGACCGAGCGATATGGAATTCCAACGTCAGCGAAACTTCGTTTGATCGCACCCAAAACCGTACGGGTAGGAAAGAGGACCGCGATGTCCGAGGGGCGAATCGGCCTTAGTTGACCGTCTACTTCGATCTCATCATCTAGGTACTGCCTCACGAGGTGTGCCACCGATTTCGCCTGCGCTTGTCTCCTTTGCGTAGCGGTACGTTTTTCAATTGCGTTGACAAAGGGAAGTACGACGTCTACTGAATCCGATGCTAGGTGGTGAAACATACGTGCAGCCACCATTGGGTCCAATTGGAAGTTCAGAGAAGTGTTAAAGGTCTGTTCAAAGAGGTCGTTTACCCAAGAAACGATGTCGGGGTGACTTCTAAAGTTGGAAGTTAGAGATATCTTGACGTGATCTCTAGAAGCAACCTCTAGGTATGTTTCAGGGTCAGCACCTCTAAACCTATAAATACCCTGGCGAGGATCGCCGACGAAGAAGAGCGTTGCGCCGGCGGCACTAGCCAATCGATCAAAGATTGCAACTTGAACTGGATCGGTATCTTGAAATTCGTCGATCAAAATTACGCGATATGTTTGGGCAATTTCGAACAAGAGCTCATCGTCTGCGCTGAGCAATAGCTCATAACACAGACGTATCTGGTCCGAAAAGGTGATTTTACCCATCTCCTGCCTGAGTAGACGTTCTTCGCTAACCGCCATCGAGACGTCGAAAACGAAGAGTCGGACGAGGTCGTCGATTATCGTACCAATTTCTGCCATTACCGTATCGATGAAAAAGTTGAAATCTTCTACGAGCTGCTTCTTTGAGTCGCTTCCTCCCCAATTTGCGCCCTGGCCTTTACCCTTGGGCAACTTTCCAAATAGCTTCTTGGGCTCTGACTGCCCGAGGAGGGCAAGAACTTTGAATACCTTGTCAGAAGTTGCTTCGCTGCCTACGAGCAGCCTAAGGTTCGGGATGAACGTCGACCTAATCGCCTCTAGCAGGGGGTCGCTTTCGGATGAACAAAGCTTTGCCATCGTTAGCAGCAGCTCTATTGCACGATCAATGATTTGATCCACATCGATTGAGTCGAATTTACCTATGGCACTTTCGAGATGGTCGAGGTAATCTTCATCTTTCGCAATTGTTATGAATGTTTCGTCGATCTCTTTCGCAAGTGCGATGACATTTGACTCATCGAATCCAAATTGTGAGATGATTTCATGGAGCCGTACTCGAATTGAACTTGTTGCGACAAAGTCGTAATAGCGCCGAATCGCCAAGTCGAAGATCATCATCTTAGAGGATGGATCTGTCGTTGCAAAGACGATCGGTAGCCCAGCTTCAAGTGGATACCTAGAGATGACCGAGTTTGCAAATGAGTGAATCGTACCTATTGGAGCAACGTTTAGACCACCCAAGGCGCTACGAATCCTCGATATGGTTACTTCGTCTTCCCCAGGTGAATTGAGCCTTGAGATCAGCTCTCTGCGCAACCGAACTTTAATCTCGTTTGCGGCCGCTTCGGTGAAGGTGATGGCGAGAATTTGCTCGATCCCAACTCCGGCTCCGATTGAATTTGCAATTCGCGAGATCATCGCGCTAGTTTTTCCTGCACCCGCACCGGCGATCACAAAGTGACTTGTAAAGACTTTCTCCGTGATTTCGACCCGCGCTTCGTGGTCAAATAGCCGCTCATCGGTCGTCACGAGACAACCCCAATTCATATGCACGAGCTAAAGCTTCTATCTCAGAAACCTCAACTCCGGCTATGTTATCTCGTCGATCGAATGGATAGCAGAACTTACAAGCTCTACCCTCGTCGTCGAGGTGGTGATATCTGGAAAATGAACCCCCAAGGATCGCGCCAAGAGCTCGACGAGAACTTACCTTTGCCGCCTCTCTCCAATCGATATCTACCGTCTTTCTTTCGAGATTTCTTTGTTCATCAAAGAACCAATACTCAAGAAGAGCTTCGTCTCCTTCGGTCGAGGCCATCTCTCCGTACAAGACGAGCTGAACCGAAGTTAGGCGCCCACTGTCATTTCTGCCGTAATAAGAAGCAGATCCAGTCTTAAAGTCGACTATCGCAACCACCTTGGCCGATTCATCGTTACGTCGAACCAGCATGTCAACCCTGCCTCGAAGATTAACCTTCGTACCATCACCGACGTCATATTCAATAGTAGGTAACTCAACTTCGAATTCAATTGAATCACTTCCAAGATCAACACCAGTTTCATCCATAAATTCTCCGAGGAACCAAGTCGACCACTTGGCCTCTCGCGCAACGCGCTTCGCCTCGATAGCTCTCTGGAATCGCAGACGAGGGGTGTGCCACGGATAATCCACATATCCCGCATAATCAAGACCGGATTCATCACTTGGACTTCCAAGAGTGGTAACTTCACGATGCAACACTGATTCAATTACCTTGTGGGAATATGAACCTCTCGTCAACGGATCCTTCATTCCAACCTCATCGAAGTTTCGAAATTGGTCAGCTTTTAGAACTCGTCTAACGAAGTACTCATAGGGGCATCTGATCCACTCCTCTACCGAAGTTGGCGCTATGGTCAGGCCATCCTTGTTTCGCAGCAATGATGGTAGGTCAGGAATTCGAGAGAGCTGCGCGTCATCTTGAGTCGAATTTCGTAGGTCGACCGTGGATGAAAATATTGGTCTAGGTACAATCGAAGAGGGCATTTCCGTGCTCTTTGCAGTCAAGAGTCTTACCATCACCTCTTCCATTGGCGGTAGTGGATCTGCCGCCACCATAGATAGAGTCGAATCAAATCGGAGTCTCGCAATTGAACCCGAATTCGCAAAGAGGCCTTCTATTGCCGTAACCACTCCCGCTACGTGGAGTGTCTTTTCTCCAACTACATCGACCCTCGGAATGGTTACAGTAACTTCGTTACACAGGGCTACGGAGAGGGCAAGGCCCCGATTGGAAAGCGCCTCACTCTTCTTCTCGCTCAACAAACCGAGTCGTTCCCTGATTTGTCCGTCCAAAAGCGATCTTGGCGGTCTCGGAGGAAAAACATCGTCCGTCAACCCCAAAAAGAATCCAAGTTTACTTGTAAGACATGGAGCAGAAGTGACGCTTTGAATGCGAAGGAGTTGATTCGGGCCAACCACCGTCTCCTCGACTTCCTCCACCATGGAATTCAACAGTGACCAAATCGAGGTGGGTGAAGGTAGTTCATTGCTGATGTATCCATCAGCCTCACCAAGTCTCAGAAGTAACTCGCAGAAACCATCAATTCCATCACTGAGCTCACTCAATGATAAAAATGTATCTTTGTTGCTACTTGCAAAATCCTTGAGCAAAAAGTGAAGCCGCTTTCCCGCAGATGACCATGGGTCCGCACCCGGGCTCCTATTGGAAACGATACCTCTAAAGTTGTCAGCTAGAGTAAAAACCTTGTTCGTTACACTCGACAAAAATCGCAGCGACGGTGGAACCTGTTCATAATGAGCGCCGAAGGCCTTTGGACTTCCAATAAGCACTGGATTTGAAGCAGAAGCAAGTACTTCACCACATCGTGCCCCGCCAACTTTGAGATCTGCCAAGAGTGAAATAACCTCCGAAAAGACCGAATTAGCGTCAAGCTGGGTTATTCGTCTTATTAATGAGGCGAATATCGCCGTCGTCGACTTTCGATCATCAGTTAGCGACGTCGTAATCCCAATTTCGCTAAAAGCACTCCTCAAAATATCGAGGTAGCGCGAACGATCAGAGAAGGTAACTGAGATATCTGAGATATCGACACCTCGATCCAAGGCTTCAACAACCCTTTGGACGACGTAGGACACTTCGCTTCTTGCGTCAGGAAGGTCGACAACGTTAAGATTCAAGGGCCTTGCCGCACAATCGACCACTGCTACGTTGCGCTCGTCAAAGTAACTGCGAGGAATCAATTCATCAAATGCAGAGTCGATCTCTCTACTCCCTGAATTGCCATAAATTACGCACCCGTCGACCTTTGATAGGAGCCTGGAGGCAAATCGAACCGCAGGAACAATTAATCCGTGAGGCATGTAAAGGATTATTGTCGGATAGCTAGATCGGAGATATCTACAGAAAGCTTCGTCATCAACGAGTGCCTCTGCCCTTTGAAAGAGTTGACCGTCAAATGTCCATCGGCCACCTAGACGCTCCGATATCTTATGGTACGCGACTTCGACTAGATCGCTTGCACTACGGACACGAGCCGGGTCAATTCGAACGGGCGGGGCCCAAGCTCGATCTGCAATCGACGCAGCAAGTCGGGTGGCCAACTCCTCCTGGTCAGCCAAGTCAGACCACCTCGGAGCTTCACTTGCGATTTCGCGAAGGATTACACGAACCAACGAATAGAGTTCGCGATCCGAAATCCTCAATCGCCAGAAGTCTGGATCTTTAGCCTTGACGAGATCGTTTACAAAGGTTGGGAGCGTTCCAAACTCTACATTGACAAGGGCAGTTCGCCCGGTAATCGCGAGTTCTCGCCTCAGGCTTACTAGAGCCTGAACGGATGGAGCAAGGACCATCACTTTAGAGGGTAAAAGCCCACGACGATTCGGCTCTAAGAGTACCGAAAGCGCAGCTAGAGGGGTTTTGTATTGGTTTGAAGGCACCGCGGCTCTTGGCTCCTAGCAACAATAAGGATAACTATGGCTGACTGTTCCCGAATCTAACACGGAGGTGTTTGGATTGCGGCCGAGGAGTACCTCAGTAGTTGAAGGTAAATGTCTAATATTGCAAGCGCTTAGGACTTGTTATATCTTGTAACCTTTAACAGAACGAAAAGATTCAAAACATCTAAATGTCATGACGAAATGATAATAAGAACAAACTTAGAACGAAGTAATATCTAGTTTGGTGTTCTTGCAATGATCTTACAGCTGCTACAAAAGTCAAGCATTTATCGATGGCTGTGGGATTCTCCCACCGACCCTCCCCTCTCGTCTAATGCGGCTGCTAAGTGGGTTGGAGCGCTCGCTGCGGTCGGATCAGGTACTGGGCTTCTCGTCACCATTTCACTAGGGACGCCGTCAAATTACATAATCGACTACGTTACGAACTTTATATTTCTAATCGCTGGCATAATCATCGTGATCCGCTCAGAGCAGATAACAAGAATGGGCACGAATGTTGCATTAGCCTGTGGCACCTTGGTGGTGTCGTTGGAAATTGCAACGGGTTACGGGAAGGATCCGTCGTTACTAGGTGTACTTTTTTACGTCTGGATAGCCCTACTGGCTTTCTCTTTCATTTCAACGATCGAGGCCCTTTGTCACGTCATGTTTATTATCCTTCTTTATTCGCTATCTCTTCTCTTTGGCGACAAGCCCTCTGCTCCATTATCTGACTGGATTCTTACGATCTCAACGCTGTTGGTCACGTCGGTGTCAGCTGGGTATTTGAACTATTCGATCCGTAAGCTCTCTATTACAGATGCAATGACTGGAATTCTCAACCGCAAGGGATGGGACTTCGCCACTAATCGCGAAGTAGCGCGAGTTCATAGAAGCGAAGAGATACTTATGGTTGGGCTCATCGACCTGAATGACTTCAAAAAGATAAACGATACCCTTGGCCATGACGAAGGCGACCGAATTCTTACACGCACCGCGACTGCAATAACCTCCTCAATTAGAGCTGTAGATGTCGCGGCCCGATGGGGTGGGGATGAATTTGCAATCCTTGCAATCGTCGACTCAAAGCAGCAAGCGCAACAGATAGTAGAGCGCATCGTCAGTGAAGTATCTCAAGTTACCAACCTTCGGTGCGGCGCCGCTATCTCAAATGGAAGTCAATCCATTTCTAAGATGGTCGAGATAGCGGACCAAGCGCTTTACCGAGCCAAGCTAGAAAAAGATCAGTCTTGGATAATCACTGACCTAACCGGCAAATTAAACGAACTTTGAGTACGTAATCCAAAACGCGAATGCGACTGCTACTGTGGCGGTTGAAATTAGTTTTCTTACAAAGCGAGAGAGCGATAAAGCGTGGAACGTATCAAAGAACTTCTTAACCGACACCAAATTCCGTCGATCGTAGACATACATGTACATTTCATGCCCGAGAATGTATTAGCAAAGGTACGCAAGTACTTCGATGAAGCAGGGCCTCTCCTCGGACGAAATTGGCCGATCCAATATCGCGATGATGACGAAACGCGCATTCAGCAGCTCAAAGATTTCGGAGTTACTAGATTCTCAGCGTTGAACTACGCCCATAAGGCCGGAATGGCTCGATGGCTCAACGAATGGTCGAGAAGTTTTGCTACGACAGATCCAGCCATCATCTCATCGGCAACCCTCTATCCGGATGACGACGCATACGAATATACCCAAGAGGCGATCCAAGGTGGCGCCGAAGTTTTCAAGGTACACATTCAAGTCGGGGACTTTTCCCCAATTGACCCCAAGTTAAACTCAAGTTGGAACCTCTTAGCTGAGACAAGGATTCCAATTGTGATCCACGCGGGATCTGGTCCGGCCCCAGGGAGGTACACTGGCGCCGAATTAGTCCGCCAGCTCCTTGCGCTACACCCAAACCTTACCCTAGTAATCGCTCACATGGGGATGCCCGAATACAGCGAGTTCATCGAATTAGCCCTAAAGTACGAGAACGTATACCTTGATACAACGATGGTGCTCACACCCTTTACCGAAGAGACGACACCGCTCGGCCAAAGCAATATTGAAACAATTGCAGACCTATCGGAGAAGATCCTCTTTGGATCTGACTTTCCAAACATTCCTCACGAGTACGTCGTGGCGCTCGAGAGTTTGGAGTCTGCTGGGTTTAGCTCAAAATGGATGCGGGACGTCTTATTTGAGACTCCGACACGCCTCCTTGCGTCTCGGCAAAAGTGAAGTAATCGATGTCATCAATTGTCGACTGTCTTAGTCGGATTATATTGTTTCATAAAGGCGACCTCGAGTCCGACAAGAGAGACGGATGATTAGATATGGACCGTGAAAGTCCTCTACCCCTATGGGCACAACTTCTAGAAGAGCTTCGCTCAAGGATTGCAGCCGGAGAGTTTCTAGAACGCTTCCCCACTGACAAAGAGATGATCGAGCAATATAACGTCTCTCGACAAACTGTGCGCGAAGCAGTCAGGCGCCTAGAACTCGATGGCGTAGTGGTTCGCCATAGAGGTCGCGGCACCATTCTTACGAACACCCGATTTGAGCAGCAACTAGGTTCCCTCTACTCGCTATTCCGGGAACTTGAACAAAAGGGGCACCGCCAATGGTCCCGTGTCTTGACCCAAGATATTATCGAAGACGAGGAGCTCGCTGATAGGTTTGACCTTGTCGAGACGAAGTTTTTCATCCTTGAGAGAGTTCGCTTTGCTGACGAATTAGAGGTGGCTATCGATTCGATCAAAATTCCTCTGGCCTTCGCCATGCCCTTGGTAAAGGTCAACTTCGAACACACATCTTTGTATGACGAGTTAGAGCGCCTGTGTGGAATTACTCCATCAAGAGGCGAGGAGAGGATCGCTCCCGTTCTTCTCAGCGAATCCGAGGCAAACCTACTTGGGGTCGAAACGCCCTGCGCAGCTCTTTCGCTATCTAGAACCACATTTACCAACGACCTCCTACTCGAATCTCGCGTAACGAAGATAAGAGGTGACCGCTACTGCTTCGTGTCCACCTTTGCGAATTCGCAGTCCATAGGTTCGAAATCGGTTTCAGCCGAAATTACATCCTTCGAAATTTAGAAGATGTACAATCTCTGGGCACAGGTATTCCAAAAGTTCACATGGACTGTGATCTTCGGACCACAATAATTGGAGATCCGCAAGCTAGAGCAAAGCCGACAAGGAGTACGCGTGAAGCGCATCACCACGATATTTGGATTAAAGGACGACTACCAGTATGCACTATACGTTGGATACTCCCAAGCATTAGCAGCCGTCAATGCGCGCGTAATTCCACTGTCGTCAATCGGACTTAACCTTGAACGCGATAGAGATGATATCAAAAACCTCGCCAAGGACTCAGTAGACAACTGTGACGCCGTAATGATTTGCGGAGGTCTTGACGTCGACCCCGTGCGATACGGAGAAGAGCCATCGACTCTCCTTTCCCACTTGGACCCTGAAAGAGACGAACTCGAGATTGCTGTTATTCGCGAAGCCATGCAGCAAAAGAAGAAAGTACTAGCTATCTGCCGAGGATTGCAGATCGTAAATGTTGCTCTCGGAGGCACACTTCATCAAGACCTCGAAAGCATCGGCATTTCGGGCCACGCGATTTGGGATAGGGAAGCAGAGATAGTGCATCCAATTTCAGTCGATGCCGATTCGCAGCTAGGAAAAATTACAGGTGAGCTGAAGGGAGTCAACTCGCTGCATCACCAAGGTATAAAGGACTTGGCACCGACCCTTAAGGCCTCGGCTTGGTCCCACAATGGGCTCATTGAAGCAGTGGAGTGTGAGAACGTAGTCGCCGTTCAATGGCACCCAGAGCGCCTCTTCAAGGACGATAGTCAAAACCTAGCGCTCTTCAAATGGCTAGTTGAGTAGTCAATTTCTTTTCCATGCTTACGTTCCATCAAATACTCTCGAGCCTCCTGAAGGTCGCTAGTATCGCGATCCCCTGTGGTAAGTTATTTGTTACTTTCGTCACTAAAGCAAAATTGGGGGGAACCAAAATATGACGATGATGGATGTGGATCTCAATACGTGGACACTCTTCAACCACTGTGATCGCCACTTTGGCGACGTAGAGATTGTAACGCAAGTCGCGATCGATAAAAAGTTTCGTTACACCTACACAGAATTCGCCAACCGCACCCGACAACTAATGAATGCCCTCGACTCATTGAACATTGAACGAGGCGCGACGGTCGCTACATTGAGCTGGAACACATACCGCCATCTCGAGTGCTATTTTGCGATTCCTTGCAGCGGGAGAGTACTCCACACCTTAAATGCCCGCCTCTCGCCGGAAGATCTCACATTTATAATCAATGACGCAAACGACGTTGCAATCTTGGTAGCTAGCGAACTTCTTCCCCTAATCGAAAAGATAAGAGGCGATATTCCTTCTGTAAAGCACATCATCGTCTTAGATGATGATGCAAACGCATCGCAGATCGACTCGGCCTTATCTTACGAAACTCTGATTTCAGATCAACCAACTACCTATACGCAGCTTGAAATCGCTGAACGCTCCCCTGCTGGACTTTGCTACACCTCCGGCACAACCGGTAGGCCAAAGGGAGTTCTTTACTCACATCGATCAACATTCCTGCACGCCATAAATGCGTCTACACCTTCAGGCATGAGCATCTGCTGTTCAGACGCAATCCTTCCCGTAGTCCCTATGTTCCATGCCTCGGCGTGGGGAATGTGTCACGCCGCGATTGCCACCGGAGCCAAGATAGTATTTGCATATCCCCATTTAGACCCCAAGTCATTCGTAGATCTACTGGTGGACGAAGAGGTCACGCTCACCGCTGGGGTTCCGACCGTCTGGATAGCTCTCGAAGCAGAACTGAAGAGTCGGCGCCCGCTCAACCTTGCCCTCCGCGAGATATTCTCCGGCGGATCGCAACCACCCAAGGCGCTTATCGAGCGCTATGGACGCGAGCTCGGCATTACCATAACTCAAGGTTGGGGTATGACCGAGACCTCACCGCTCGCTAGCGTTGCTCGCCCTAAGCACTCAATGCGACACATGTCAAGGGAAGAACTACTCGATAAAGTATCGGGGCAGGCAGGAATTCCAGGCCCTGGCATTGAGGTAAAACTCGTCGATGATGACCTCCATGAGGTGCCTTGGGATAATGTCTCCATGGGCAACTTGTACGTTCGCGGACCTTGGGTGGTTCAATCCTACTTACACGGAAGGGGTGCGGACTCTTTCGAGGATGCCGGTTGGTTTAAGACCGGGGACGTCGCAATTGGCTCTCCCGATGGGTATTTTGTGATCGCTGACCGCACCAAAGATCTTATCAAGTCCGGCGGCGAGTGGATCTCAAGCGTCGATCTCGAGGGAGCAATCATGGCCATCGACGGCGTCATCGAAGCAGCCGTAATCGCTGTTCCTGACGACAAGTGGCAAGAACGCCCGCTAGCCGCGGTCGTACTAGCACCTGGTGCCACACTCACCCTCGAAATTCTTCATGAGAAGTTGATCAAAGCTGGGTTTGCTAAGTGGCAACTACCTGATCAGATCAAGTACATCGAGGCAGTGCCTCGCACCAGCGTTGGCAAATTTGACAAAAAAGTGCTTCGTTCAAATTTCGTAGGGTGAATGGTCGCTAGCCGATCACTATAGGTTGAAGGGGTGCATTTAGAATTTGACTCCCCTTCATCGCCATTATTTCTGAACCAATTTGAAACTGGGCGCATATTCCAATATGACATTCGGATCGGCTTAGGCGAAACCGACATATCTGGAAGACTTCGTTTCGATGCCTTGGCCCGTATCGCTCAGGACATAGCGGGTGCGGATCTCGAAGATAGCGGCTTTGACAACGAAGGCGTCTGGATCCTCAGACGTAGCGGACTCCGAATAAACAGCGACGTGATCTACGGTTCACGCCTAAGAGTCTCTACCTTTTGCTCGGGGATCGGTCGCAGCTGGGCTTCTCGAAGAACGGTAGTCCAAAACGGCGAAGCTATAGTCGCCGAAGTCGCCTCACTTTGGATTCAAACAGATTCCGAGACGAGAGCACCGAAGAGCCTCACCGAAAATTTCATGTTGACCTATGGTAAAAGCTCCAATGGGCGAAAGGTTTCGACCCGATTGAGCGCCACAGCCCTAGACGAGATAGATGCAAGGCAGATGGAGTGGTCATTTAGATTCTGCGACTTCGATCTCATCGGCCACGTCAACAACGTCTCTTACCTCTATCCGCTTGAAAGTGCTTTGAGCTCCAAGTACCAACAAGACTTGATAAACGCCCGTAGGAACCTCGACATCGTCATCGAGTATCGCGATGGAATCAACTATGGAAGTGGGTATGAAGTAAAAGTGGCTCGCGACAACGATCTAAATCTAGATTTTTATAGTGATGGCAGGCTTGGCGCCACAATTCGAACCGTGGATAGGAGCCACATCTCGTAGGCGCTACCATTCCCACCATCAATTTCAGCGATTTCTTTGAATTATTTGAAGTTGCAGCCCGATTAGAGGTTTCGAGCCTTTTCAACATCAATACGACGCGGCCCATCACCGTCACCAGGGACCTCAAGGATAAGATCAACTTCAGAGAAGAGTTCATGGACGATCAAACGTGCTATCGATTCGCTGCCGATCATACCTTCATCGAAATTCTCATGCCGATCCAACTTTGAACCAAGCGGTGACTTAGAGTCGTTGAGGTGAATAGCCTTTATTCTGTCTTTTAAGCCAACTGCCAATATCTCGCCGGTCAGCTCTTCGATCCCCTGTATCTCCCGATAGTCGTAACCCTTGGCGAATAGGTGTTGTGTATCGACGCAAACGCCAAGTCGTTCGTTGCTGAGATTCGTTGCGTCAATCAAAGTCGATAACTCATAAAAGTCCCGCCCGACACTGTCGCCGGCACCAGCGCTATTTTCAAGCAGCAAGCGAACTGAATTCAATCCTTCGAAGGCTTCACAGATTGCATCTGCGACTTGAGTAATCACGCTCTCGAAGCCTTTTCCGCGATGGCTCCCTACATGCAAAATTAGCTCGGGTACACCGATCTCATCGCAGTAGGAAAGACTCTCACGAAGCAGAGCCTTGGACTTACCAAAGAGCTCTTCCTCAGGTGAGGCGAGATTGATAAGGTAGCTGGCGTGACTTACGACCTTTTCAACCTTCGAGGATTTGGCGATAATTTCTGCCACACTTCCTGCGCCGTTGAGAGAGACCCTTTGCGCTTTCCAGCCCCTTGGTGAGTTCGTGAAGATCTGGATGATCGACGCATCTATCTCCTCGCCACGAGCAACGGCCTTGGCTATTCCACCGGCCGCAGATACATGCCCGCCAATTAACCTCAATTGTCCTCCAAAGAATCCGCCACGGTAACCGATAGATCAAAGCGCTCAGTACCAAAGATCTCTTTTCGCTCACCGCTTGTAAGCCCTATTACGCTAGTTGTTGTTCCAGCGCTCACGTAAATCAAGTCGTAACGTTCGATAGATTCATCCACTAGCAACTTCGCGACAGAAGGAAGGTAAAGGGGCGAAACCCCTCCCGGGCTGTATCCCAGCTCCTTCTCTAATACTTCACCATCAATGCTCTGCATCTTCTTTGACTTGGTGGCATCTCTCAACTTTGCCTTATCCACCCTTAAAGATCCGGATAAGAGAACTACGTAGATGAAGTCATCGCCTCGAAAGGCAATCGACTTTCCAATCTGAGCAACGTCTACCGATAGAGCGGCCGCTGCATCACTAGCGGAAGCGGTAGAGGCCTCGAAGACGTGAACTGCGTCTTTGAGCCCCCGAGCGGAAACCACTTGGGCGACGCGCGAGTCGATACTCGTCGAAAGATCGTATTTTGGCTGTGAAGAAGTACTCAAAGGCCACCTATTGACGTATAGCGATCAATTGACCTTTATGCTACTCTAAGGCATCTATTTAGGTTGTTGCGATTGGACAATGTGCAACAGCCAAAAAACGATTCGTGCAAATTACTTATGCGAATCGTATCTACATGGAGAACAAAGAGACAATGGCTTTACGGCTAAAGATTGAGCTTACAGACAAAATCGACGACACAACGTGGAGATGGCGCCGAGCAGAGGCGAAAGAACCACGTGGAAGCCTCGATGCTTCGCTTCTATACGAAGGTGCAAAGATTGGCGATCGAATTGAAGCAATCGTCGAAAAGACGATCGATGGAACCACCATTATCTCTGTAACACCACCTCCAAGCGCCTCAGCTAAAAAGCACGAGACAATTGAGATTGAAGCACGCAAAGTTACCAACCTGACAACCGTTGAACGAGCGGTTCGAGGCGGAGACCGCAAAGGTGGCCGAGGTGACGAAAGGCGCAACAAGCCACGTGCAGAGGGTGAATCCGCCTCTGGTGACCGCCCCAAACGCCGTCCAAGGCGCGAAGGAGATGCACCTACGGCTTCCGGAGACCCCACCAAGCGAAGAGAACGCCGCGAGCGTCCAGCTGGCGCAGAGCGTCCAGCACCTAAGCCAAAAGTTGTAAAGGAAAAGGTTCGCCTTACACCGGCTAGAGTACACCGCGATAGTCTCCTAGCCGAACTAAGTGAACACCAACGTCCAATAGCTGAATTTATATTCGAGGGCGGCATGCCCCGCGTCCGAGAAGAGATCGCTAAGCAGCAAGATCAGAGTGGCGACACACTCCTCAAGTTGGCCGAAGAGATTTACCCAAAGTGCGAACTCGCTATCTGGCGTGACCGTGCAGATGCAGCGGTTGCCATCTCAGCGGGGATTTCAATTCGCGACATCAAAGCTGTCGTTGTATCAGGTGAGCGCCTCGTCGGAGCCGACGAAGCGTTGAAGTCCATCCTCGATCAACTCAAGGAGATCTCAACTAAGCGACGTGAGACCCTGGAAAATGAGTGGGTCACGGAAATACGAGAATTGTTGGCCGACAAAAAGTCGATCAAGGCTGTATGGAGGTCAAACTACGCTCCTGACAACGGTTCCAAGCTTCCTGACGATCTCCTAACAGAGTTAGCTGCAAAGGCGAGCGATACCCTGGGCGCAAATGCTTCAAATGAGATCTACTCTCAAATGTTGAACGCACTCAACCTCTCGCCGATTCGAAAGATGGTGAAGCCTACCTCTCTACCAGCTAATGCAACCGAAGAACTTCTTACCCAAGCGCGAGAGATCTCTGGTAGGATTCCGGCTCTAGCTGAACTACTAGGCCTGAAGGTTCCACCTCCCCCACGTGCACCAAGGCGCAAGATTGGCGACGGTCAAGAAAGCGCACCCAAGGAGACACCAGTCGCAGTGGTGAGCAAAGCCTCAGAGGCTATAGAAACGCCTGTTGAGACTTCTGTCGCAACGACGACTGACGAAGCGCCAAATGGCGCCGAGACCGCGGCTCCTGAGACTGCTGTTCAAGAATCAACACCCGAACTCGAACAGGCCGATCAAGTAACAGAAGATAGTGCAACTGATGGTGCAGTATCAGAAGAAACTGCTAATGAAGCCCCGGTAGACGGCAACGACGATAGCACTTTAGCTACAGAGCAATAAGACTAACCGAAGCTTAATTCCGAAGATAAAAGCGGGTGCGCATTGCACCCGCTTTTTTTATACCTATTTCGTGCCTTTCAAACTCGACAGTTCGACTTCGACTCTGAAAATTACAAGTCGTGGACCAATTTGCTCGCCTAATATCGTGTCAGGCATTCACGAGAGAGAGTTGCAACTTTGGAAGTAGAAGCGTACGAAATCGAACCTCACATTCTTCACATCGAAATTAATCGACCTGACGCACGAAATGCAGTAAATGGCGCCGTTGCCCAAGCAATGGAGAGCCATCTCGACACATTCGAAGAGGACGACAACCTATGGATAGCTTTGATAACTGGCCGTGGCAAAAACTTCTCGGCCGGTGCAGATCTCAAAGAGATAGCAGCTGGTAATGGAGCCTCTTTGTCAACGAAAAAGGGCGGCTTTGCAGGAATTACAAACCGACAGCGAACAAAGCCAGTCATAGCAGCAGTACACGGACCTGCTCTAGCAGGCGGCTTCGAAATCGCCCTAAGTGCCGATATGATCGTCGCATCCGAAAGTGCATCCTTTGGCCTACCGGAGGTTAAAAGATCGCTAGCGGCTGCCGCTGGTGGATTATTTAGGCTGCCGCGAAAGATACCCATAAATCGAGCAACTGAGATGATTGCAACTGGAGATCCAATCTCCGCGATCGAAGCGCACGCTTTAGGAGTCGTCAACCGATTAGCGCCCACCGACGATGTGCTTCTAGCTACAGCTTTAATCCTTGCAAGGCAGGTTGCGGCTAACGCTCCACTTGCTGTACGTAAGTCTCTTGAAGTCTCACGGCAAGCTACAACATTAGATGATGCAACGCTGTTTGGATTGAGCCGAGATGCAATGAACTATCTCTCAACGACCAAAGACTATCAAGAGGGCCCCCGGGCCTTCATAGAGAAAAGGCCGCCAATCTGGCAAGGTAACTAAGACGGACTGAGGTAAGAGACCATTTCAATTGCACCACCCTTGAACGCTCCGCGTTCAAGGAGTGACTTAGTGCTTCGCGCACCTGGCGATACCACGGAAGTAAGCTCCACTACATCAAGGCTCTTGGCAACGCTCCTAAGCATTACCAAAATCGACGTTCCGATACCGTGGTTACGCATTTCTGGCTTAACGTAAACAAAGACTTCAGCGGAACGGTGACGCGCTTCGCCGATATCCGCCTCATGGCGCCTGAGATAGCATAGGCCCACGGGTGTCGCCGTTTGGTAAACCACGGAAGGCCCAAAGATTGAACCACCGTGAACGCCTCCTTCGACACCTTCAACCAGCGAAAAGAAAGCTCTTTCAGAGAGGTATCTCCCACCCCGCTGAACACTAACTTCCGCATCGAGAGTTAGAAGAACTTCAATAAAGTCAGAAAGCGCTTCACTTCCGTTTACGTATTCAAGCTCGTCCAACGTGAAATTCTCTGTCTTTCTGCGCTACAGATCTACTCAGCGCGTGCCAGAAGATCTGTTACTCGACCGATGATGGTCTTGCGTCCTCGGTGGGACGTTTCGAATTCCAGAACTGACCGCAGTTCTTCACCCTTCAAACGATCCAGTTTTGAGACGATTTGATTGGCCGACAGAGTCTCGTAGCTAGGAATGATCTCCTCGATACCCTCTACTTGGCCTTCTGCGGGATCAGCGCCATCTTTCAGCTCAGGAACTTCCACGACGGCAACTACATCAGCTTCGATCTTCACATCGGTAGGAGTCACGTCAGTGCTTGCAGGAGTTGAGTCGCTCGGGTTCCCAGCTGGTGCCTTGTCCTCTATGCCAAGAACAAATCTGGCAAGATCGCTCCAAGGCTCTGGTAGCACGCTTACTACTCTTTCGCCTACGTTTTCTCTCGCTTCATCCAACTGACTCTTGATGGCGCTTCCGGCAAAATCAACTGCCATCTTGCCCATAAACTTTGCCGCCATGCCTCGTGTCTCGACGACTTGACGCCCATTTTCCACGGCTTTAGGAATAGAGTCTGCGAGCGAAGAGATCACTCCAATCGGGGCATACACGAAGTAGTCGAGCAACTTCTTTACGTCTTCATCACCTAAGCTTGCCAAGTGTAACCTCCGAATTTGATCAAACACAATCTCTACAGTAGTTCCGATCCTTGTCAGCGAGTTGCGTTAACTTCTTGACTAGGAAACAACTTTGACAGACAAATTCATCCGGCTGTTTCGGAAGAACAGTCAAAGCGATATCACTTCGATCGTCGTCTTCTTCATCTTCATCTTCAGACTCTTCCGAAGAGGAAACGACCATTCGCTCCTTCAGGATGTCGTCGAGACTTGTCTCTACCTCTTCGTCGATCTCTCCGAGATCTTCATCGTCGTCTTCTTCGACAACATCGTCTTCTTCGACAAGAATATCATCGTCGTCGATTACCTCTTCGTCGATTACCTCTTCGTCGAGGTCAACTTCAAGATCTCCTTCGTCGATCTCTTCCAACTCATCTTCTTCTTCGAGCAACTCTTCATCGTCGAACTCAACGTCTTCGAGGCCACCTTCGAATTCATCTTCGTCGGATAACTCATCTTCGAAGTCGTCTTCTACAACTTCAACTTCTGGATCGCTTGGCTCTTCAAAGTCTGCCGCCTTTTTGCGTGGCATTCTTATCCTTTCAAAGTCCAGCATCTAATTGCTGGACGTAAAACTCATTAACACTCGCGTCTAACGTTCCTATATTGGAAAGTAATTACCGCTTTGTTTGTTCCCGATAGAATTTAGCGAAAGTTTTAAAACTTCCATCGCTTCGACTAAAAGTTCTCTAAAGCCTTTTACTCATCTCGCGCTCGATAGATTTGCGACGTCCATCGCCGCCATCAGTGAGATCTATGTGAACAAAGGTACTTGCCAGACTTTCATGCCGAGCCTCATCCCTGAGAAGGGCGTAAATAAGCTGCGCAACTAAGCGATAGCTTTCATGACCTTGAGGCTGCGTCCTTAGCTCCACTAAATGGAGCAGTTGCCTCAAATTGAGATCGATCTGGAAACGTACCTTTGAAGCCATAGGTAGCATATACGAAGCCGTATATATTCCGTATTTTTCTAAAAACTCTTGATAAAGCGGATCGACGGCTAAAATCGCGCACTGATACATTTCACTCTCGCTCTGAGCGAGTGAGGCAGACTCAAAAAAACCTAACTCAGTTCCGAGTCTCTGCCATTCAATCGACATAAGTCGATGACGCTGAAGATCTCGAAATGCACCGTAGTCGCATTCGATCTCAAACTTATATGTCGTCGCTTCAAAGGCCCGTGATGGGCGATGGCGACGGTTTTCACGCTCTCCGCAGTATCTTTCGACTAAAGCCAGCCTCTCATCAGCGCTTAGGCTGCGACAGATTTGTTTAGCTTCCTCATTGGAGTACGATGAGCTCTCAAAGATGATTGCCTCAATGACTTTCGACTCGCCGTCTGGGTCGAAACGTACCAGCTTCACGTTGGGAACTGACGAAAACTTTGACGATAAATCACGGTGTACTTGGCGTGGAACCTCGACACCGTCGAGAATCGATGCATTGCGACGAGTGGACTTTAGATATTGAACCCACGGTTCACGTCGCTCATCGCGTTCAATCCGTGACGTCAATGCTGGAACCGTAGTACGAAGTTCACGACGAAGCTTTTCTCCAAGAACTTTACACTCCTCTAATTCGTCAGCCAAGAGGTGTAGCGCTAGTTGCTCGAGCGCTTGGGCCGATCCGAATACTCCGACATTAGAGGTGGTTGCCGTCGGTAGAAGTCCTCTCGAAAGATCGAGGGCCTTGGCTCGCATTGTAGCTCTCATCATTGGCGGAATCTCTCCACCTACCTCACTTGCCAATCGCGTCACAATAGTGTCGGTCAGGTCTCGGTAAGAATCGAAGAGTTCGTCTACCACACGATGAAATCTATGCTTGTCCTGAGCGTCAAGTTCAGAGGGTGTGTGGTAACGATAGTTTCCTACGCCATCTCGATCATCGTAACGAATGTATCGCGTACTTTGTTCTAGATAGCTCATTAGGCGAGGACGTTCGATTACCTTTGTTGCCAGGTTCGATACCGCCTCAAACGAAATATGCACCGCACCAAGTTGCGCGACCGAGTCATCCCCATATTCAGCTAGAACTCGTGAGAAAAGAGAGGTGGCCTTCTCGTGACCCATATTGGTATCGCTCAGCTCTACTGAACTTTCATTTGCCTCGTAGAATTCGTCTAGGAAAAGTCTGCGCAATGATTTTGATGATCGTGAGTAGCGAGCAAAGAGGGCGGCCTTGGTCTCCTCTGGCAAATTGACAATAGAAAAGACGTTGTCGTCGACGTTCGAAAAAAAAGCGGATACGATAGCACTCTCTTCTTCCGAAAAGTATGAAGCACCCATCGATATTCTCTCCCTACTCGCCCCTAGGCAAAGCCATTAATTGAGATAATTACCCTACCCTCATCGAGGCTTCCACGATGCCCCTACAAAGCATGGCGTCCAACTGCCGAACTACTGCCTTGAATTCAGGATCGGATGTGATTGTTTCGAGTTGGCGCGAAAGATCCAGAATCTGCTTCGTAAATCTAACGAAATCTCCACCTGGAACCTGACCATCTCCAATTACGCGGCCAAGGTCACGACCACGAGCCCATTGGCTCGCATAGACCATGAATCCAGATTCAACGCTCTTCGTAGGAGGAACTTTGTACCTCGCTTCGAGCTGGTTGAGTCGAACTCGTATCTGCTGCACACTCTCAAAACGCTCCTCAAGTTCTCGTGTCGGAAAGCGATCGCTTCCAGGAGCAGAGGTACGCGGCTCGAATACAAAAATAGATAAAAGAGCCGCAAGAGAGTACGGATCCAGACCGTCGAAGACCCCCTCTTCAAGGGCAAGTTCTATGAGAAGATCTGACTCGTGAAACAGGCCGGCCAATCTTTCGCCACTTGAAGTAAGCGACCAACCAGATATCAAACCAAGTCCTTCAAGGAGCTCAATGACTCTATCAAATTGCCTCGACAGAGAGTCAGTATGACCCGCCACCTCGATTTCAAGCTCCTTGATACGACTTTGAGCCTTACGAAGCTTCTTCAAAGCACTTAGGTGGCGAGAGAAGTCTTTACAGCTCCTTAATTGGTCCCGAATCGCTTCAGTCTCGATCTCATCTCGTTGATCGGAGTCATCGATGGTCTCGCGTGAGAGTCGCGGCTCCGCGGTTCCACAATTTGCAATTGGATAGTCAATGAGCTTCGCTATCAATGCTTCAATATAAAGGTGGTTCCACGGGTCATACTCCTCCTCTACCACTGCGTTATCGAGAGCCTTTGGCAGGAAGTCGATAAGGTTTGGGCGAATTTGGTAGCGAAAACCACTTGCACTTACAAGATGCGCGGTAACTTTGCCACCCTTTTTCTTAGAGGTAGCAACGACGATCAAACGGGTAGACGGAAGGAGAGAATCTTCATTAGCCGGAGCAACGATGATATCTCCAGGACGAAGGCGTCCAATATAGCTATGGATGAGCTTCTCTGGGGGAATCTGGCGCGTTGCCGCCCTCTTTGCCTTCCGTGCGACGGTATCGTATATTGCCGCCACGTCACCGTATTCACAGAGGATAGCTCTTTCGAGTTCAGGTAGTGCATCTTTCAATCTAGCGATGGTCGCCTCGAGATGTACGACTTCAGCGCCCGATCGAAATTGCGCGAATGACAGATTCAAAAGATTACGCGCACTATCGGGTTCAAAGCCTTTTACGAGGTTTGCTGCCATGTTATAGGTTGGACGAAACGACGAAGTAAGGGGGTACGATTCCGTAGCCATAAGGTTCGCGACGGTCTCAAATGCCACAAATGGAGACCATAGTGAGACTGAGTAGCCCACGTTATCAATGCCACGACGCCCCGCCCTGCCGGCCAACTGTGTGTACTCTGCGGGCGTCAATATTTCGTGGGTATCACCATTGAACTTATTCAGCTTTTCAATCACTACGCTTCGAGCTGGCATATTGATACCCAGTGAAAGTGTCTCAGTGGCAAAAACGACCTTTATCAGACTGCGCGCAAAGCACTCTTCAACCGCCTCCTTCATAGGAGGCACCATCCCAGCATGATGAGCAGCAAAGCCAGCCTCCATGCCGGCGATAAAGGTGTCGTAGCGGAGAGCCTCAAGATCAGCCAAGGTCAGATTAGTAATCGAACGATCCACTATCTCTCGAATGATGCTTCGCTCAAACGGAGTCGTCAATTTCACATTGCTTGCTAGCGCGCTCTCAACTGCTTGATCACATCCGCTCCTTGAAAACACAAAATAGATTGCGGGAAGCATAGATCGATCTAGTAGTTCGTCAATGACCTCACCGCGCCTAGGAGGACGACGTCTCGATCCGTTATGTTTATAGAATCCCCGTTGTTTGATGCGCGGATCATCAAAGCGCGAGCATTCATTATTCAACTTGCCATCAATCAGGGCATCGAGAATTTTAAAGCTTCGCTCGCGGTCGTCATAGACTCCGTAGAGATGATTTAACTCAACAGGCCGGTGGCGCTCGACGATGACCTCTAAGTCCCCTCGAACGGTTCTGATCCATTCGCCGAATTCGTCAAGATTCGATACGGTCGCCGACAAGCAGATCAACTTGGTATGGCGCGGAAGATGGATTATGACCTCTTCCCAAACGGCTCCCCTATAAGGATTTTGCAAATAATGGACCTCATCGAGGACCACGTATGCTAGATCGTCCAAGTTAGAGGTACCCTCGTAGAGCATATTTCTCAGGACTTCGGTGGTCATAACGACGACTGGAGCATCGTTATTTATAACGTTGTCTCCTGTCAGAAGGCCAACCGCATCCGAGGTGTAAAGATCTACGAATTCATTGTACTTTTGGTTCGAGAGCGCTTTGAGTGGAGTTGTATAAAAAGCCCTCAATCCCCTATTGATAGCGCGGTCGACTCCATATTGAGCGACAAGGGTTTTACCGCTGCCAGTAGGAGCAGCGACCATCACACTCTTATCTTTATCGATGGCCTCAAATGCTTGGACCTGAAATGGATCAGGATCAACATTGAGTCGGCGTGTAAACGAATCGATCCCGAGGTTTGAAATATTGGGAAGAAAGACCATAGTTACCTGAATCACATCTTACGTGATACGAGAGGCGTTGCCATTCGTCAAAGCGTTAAGGATTGACCAAAGGGAACGCTATCGGCTATTTCAGCTCGCAGTACCTGCCTTATCCGCAACCTTACGCCTACGAATCTTGGTATTGCTCTTATCCCGCAGTAGAACACGGCCTATGAGAATCGCAATCTCATAGAAGAGTACGAGAGGAATCGCCAATGCAAATAGAGAGAAGGGATCCGAACTCGGTATGACAACCGCTGCGACGGTAACGATGATCACGATCGCCCACCTGCGCCACGAGGCGAGCTTCTTAGGTGTCACGACCTTGGCTAGTTGAAGCGCTACAAGTAGCACCGGAAATTCAAAAGAAGCACCGAATGCAGCCATAAGTAAAAAGATGAAACTCAAGTAACTCGACGGTGTGTATATCTGTCTTAGCTGACTTCCACCCGCGGACTGCAGGAACGAAAGTGCATGTGGGAAGGTAATGTATGCCACATAGGCTCCAGCAATGAATAAGAGCATCGAAGAGAGGACGAATGGAAGGGCGTATCTCTTTTCGCGATCCTTTAGCCCGGGAGTTATAAACCGCCAGAGTTGCCAGAGGATAACGGGCAACGCTATAAAAATGCCCCCATACCCTGAGACTTTGATCCTTAGCGCAAATCCGTCGACTGGTCCGGTTACATAAAGCTGACAGTGGCCATTGGGACTTATTTGACAATATGGTTGAGTAAAGAAGCTAAGTATCGGTCCATAAATTAAGTATGCGATCACGGAACCTACGACAATAGCTAGAACTACCTTTACAAGGCGGCCTCGCAACTCCGCGATGTGCTCCAGAAGCGTCATCTGTCCATCTGCGGATAGATCTTTTTTATTTCGTTTGAAGTTCATCTGCGCCCCACTAGTTCCAAAAGACATCAGCACTAGGAGAGATGCGTAACCCTTGAGAAGAGGGAGTCAACGTCGCTTTTAGGTCGTCGAAGTCATCAGCGTATCTGGCAGAACCCAAACTCGCATCTTCACCAAACATCTGCTGAGCGTGTTCTTTCGAAGGACCCTGAACTGTGCGATTTGGATCGGAAGTAAATGTCGTAGCGACGATCTCAAAAGGATCTTTTAGGTCTCCGATCGCACTCTCGACCGCACTCTTGATGGGGCCCATTTGATCGGTCAGAGTTGATAAAGCCCCATTCATCTCGTCACGAATCCGGCCCCGAACTCGATTGAACTCGTTCCAATACTTTCCAACGGTTTTTAGTGCGGAGGGCAATTTGTCGGGGCCAAGTACAACCAAAGCCACTGTAACGATGATAAGTATCTTCGTTGGATCAAGATTGAACATATAGAAAGACTACCTCTAAATAACGGTGCGACGAACTAACCATCTACCGCATCTATTCGAGGCTGATGACTCCCTTAGATTTTCCGACCCTAGTCGTCCTGGGTTGTCTTCTTCTCAATGAGTCGATCGAGCCAACCCTCGGAAGCTATCTGATAGTGAAACTCCATGAGTTCATCGTAGGATATTGGCTCACCTTGGTGCTCCTCCTCGAGTTCGAGTGGAAGCCTCCAGAAGCTCATTGTAACCCCTGAAGACAGGAGAATATCTACGACAGCCTTTTCAGCCGGCTTTGCAACTCGAAAGCGACAACCTGGGCAACGAAAATTATAGGAGGCCGAGCCGTCGGTAGAACATACCATGACCTTAATATCGTTTAAGGTCAATTCCACGTCGCCACAAGACGGGCAGCTAGCCTTTATTAGAGGCATCGCGACTCCCTTCGCCAATCTGCATCCATACCAAACTTGCTCGGGGTTTCTTGCGCCCTCGAACTTTTCTATTATCTTTATCGACGCGATCTTTACAAAGGTTTAAGAGCTTTCACGACTTGATACAACTAGCCGCGCACAAAGCGATCTGTATTAGAAGAATCCGATGTGGGACAAGGGGTAATACTTCATCACAACCTGTCCGATAAACAAAGTTCCAGGAACGGGGCCGAAAAAACGGGAGTCATAGGAGTCTGTACGATTGTCGCCCATCATAAAGTAGTCCCCAGATGGGATTTTTGTAGGAGCAAGGTTATAGGTTGGGTCGTTTTTAGGTAAATATGACTCACTCAGTGCCCGCCCATCGATGTAAACCACGCCATTTTTAGCCGAGATCGTATCACCAGGAAGGCCAACAACTCGCTTGACTAGATCCTGTATTGTTGGATCGACCTTATCTGCAGGTGGCCGTTTGAAGACGATGATATCCCCACGCTTGACGCCAAAGAATGCCAAATTGAGCTTCGATACGAGTATCCGATCATTGATCTGAAGCGTAGGAATCATTGATCCCGACGGAATGTAAAACGACTGGATAACAAAGAGTCGAAGGGTAGTTGCAATGAACAGTGACGCAAGAATTACGTAAAGGTTCGATCGCAACCGTCTCTTTTTGGAAGTTGTCGCAGGCTGGTCGGGAACTGCACTATCACTCAAAATATACCGCTCGTTTCAATGACGACTAAAGACTTTCTAAGAGTTTATCAACGCGCTCGTCTTCGGATTTAAATGGGTCTTTCAGTAGGACAGTTCGTTGAGCCTGATCATTCAACTTAAGGTGAACCCAATCTACTGTAAAGTCACGGCGCTTCTCATTAGCCTTTTTGATGAACTCTCCGCGGAGCCTGGCTCGAGTTGTAGTAGGTGCAAACTCCATCGCCTTATCGATAGTCTCATCATCCACCATACGCTCTACTAGGTTTCGTCTGTTGAGCCTATAGAAGATCCCGCGCTCTCTAGAGACGTCGTGGTATTGAAGGTCGATCAAAGATACTGCAGGATGGTTTAGCGAGTACCCATTCTTATTCATGTATGCATCGATAAGATTGTATTTAATGACCCAATCGATCTCACGCCCCAGTGATAATGGGTCCACAGCTATTTTGGTGAGAACATACTCCCACATCTCTAGCGCCTTCGCCTCTGGTTCCGCAAGGGGATTTGAAGCGGCATACTTTTTAGCCTTCTCAAGATATTCACTTTGAATCTCTAAGGCGGAAAGCTCTCTGCCGTTAGTCAAGCGAACTTTCCTCGTACACGTAGGGTCGTGGGAAATATCTCGAATTGCTCGGATTGGGTTCTCAATAGACATGTCTCGTAAGACAACACCTGGATCTTCGAGCATCTTGAGCATGAGCGACATTGCTCCAACCTTTAGGAAGTTGGTGTACTCACTCATGTTCGAGTCGCCTACGATTACGTGAAGGCGACGAAATCTTTCGGCATCGGCGTGCGGTTCATCACGAGAGTTGATGATGGGACGAGAACGCGTAGTAGCAGAAGAGACGCCTTCCCAGATATGCTCTGCGCGCTGTGCGATCGAATAAATTGGTCCCCTAGCTGTCTGGAGCACCTTTCCTGCTCCCGCATAAATCTGACGGGAAACCAGAAATGGTATTAGCACCTCCGAAAAGCGGTTGAGCTCGTCGGACCGAGTTGTCAAATAGTTCTCGTGACACCCATAAGAGTTCCCTGCGGAGTCAGTGTTATTCTTGAACAGATAAACGTCACCACGAATACCCTCTTCGTGCATGCGCGCCTCAGCACTATATACCAAACCCTCTAAGATTCGCTCGCCCGCTTTGTCGTGAGCTACAAGATCATAGAGTGAATCACACTCTGGTGTGGCATACTCTGGGTGTGAGCCGACGTCTAAGTAGAGACGTGCTCCATTACCAAGAAATACATTCGAGGAACGACCCCAGGACACCACTCGTCGAAATAGGTACCTCGCAACTTCGTCGGGACTCAATCGCCTTTGACCCCGCAACGTACAAGTTACGCCGTACTCATTTTCAAGACCAAAGATCCTTCGCTCGAGCATCAGCAGTCACCCTTCTTCCCTATATCTTGGTGACGCCAATCAACCAAGCAACTCCTCTAGCGGCTTTCCCGAGATACGCCTAAATGTTCTGCGTCCATTTGATTCATCCATTACCGCGACTTCAAGTTCATTTGGTGTGAGCTTTCGCTCTGGACCAGCCAAAGCACCGACTGCGGCCGCGAGGACCTCCTTCAAATTCATATCTTTCCGATACACAGCTGCAAAACGTGACGATATCGCATCAGAATCTCCACCAACGATCGAGTACGAGTCCTCGTCCATCACTGTTCCATCGTAGAGAATATGAAAGAGCTGGTTCGGAGTTGACGCACGCCCCAATTCGGCAACGACGATCTCTACCTCCATTGGCTTCATCTCATGAGTAAAGACTTGCCCTAGATAGGAAGCGTAGAGATTAGCGAGAGACCTAGCATCAACGTCGTCACGAGAGTAGGCGTATCCTTTGGTGTCAGCGTGACGAACACCAGCTACCCGCAGTTGATCGAATTCGTTGTACTTTCCAACACCAGCAAATGCGATGCGGTCGTAGATCTCGGAGATCTTATGAAGGGAGCGGCTTGGATTCTCCGCGCACAACAAGATGCCACCGGTATAGATGACTCCAATTAATGATCTACCCCTTGCGATTCCCTTACGGGCGTAGTCAGCCCGATCCTTCATAACCTGCTCAGGGGCTACATAATATGGCATTGACATTTACTGGCCACCACCGATTCCGCGTCGAGACGAAAAGACTTCACTTGAGATTGAGGCAATTGTCTCCTCGGGAACGTATTCAAATCCCCTAGCTGAGACAGAGGCTACGATAGGGTATATACCCCTTGCAACGTCCGGACCACCTGTGGCCGAATCCTCTTCAGCCGCCTCAACTAGAGCAGAGACTGCGAGACGAGCCGCTGCATCAAGATCAAGGGGATTCTCCTTCATCAATCCAGCCTTTATAACTCCTTTTGCGTCTCTCCCACCAGATCCCGTAGTTTGAAATGCAACCTCTTCGTAGCGGCCGCCGGTAATGTCGAAGGCAAATATCCGACCGGTCTCACGGATAAGATCCCAACCAGCAAAGAGAGGAACCACTGCTAGTCCTTGCATCGCCATTGGTAAGTTGGCACGGATCATCTGCCCAAGTTGGTTGGCTTTACCTTCTAACGAAAGAACAACGCCTTCTACCTTTTCATAGTGCTCTAACTGCGTCTGGAAGAGCTTTACCATCTCTACGGCAGGACCTGCTGCACCCGCTATCGCAACAGCAGAAAAGCGGTCGGCGGCAAAGACTTTTTCCATGCGACGATGGGCGATGAAGTTGCCTTCCGTGGCCCTTCTGTCGCCGGCCATAATCACTCCATCGCGATACTTGAAGGTGACAATGGTTGTGCCATGGGGTACTTCTAAGATTCCCCCCTTGACGATTGCCTCCAAATCGAAGGGTGACTGGCCCATCTGCTTCAAAGTTTGCATGAAGCTAGGGCCTGGATCATTGATGGGTCCAAACAACGGCAGTGACAATTCGAAAATACTCCGTTTCCACTTTCATAGGTGCAAAGATAACTCTAAAAGATACTCAACGAACTAAGGCGCCTTCGCTTTAGATCACTGACCACCTTTTTGGACATAGTTCCGAACAAACTCTTCAGCGTTGTCTTCGAGTACTTCATCGATTTCATCGAGGATGTCATCTAGTTCCGCCTTTAGTTTTTCGTTCTTTTCACTTCCTTGAGCGCCACTCTCTTCAGTGACAGTCTCTTCCGTTCGCGGTTGAGGCGTTTTCTTGATCATCTCACGTTCAGCCATTTAATCTTCTCCTAAGAACCTAATTTTGCTATCAGATCAGATGCACTATCGCAACTATCAAGCAACTTATCGACATGAGCCTTCGTGCCTTTGAGTGGATCCATCATTGGGATTCGTCGAAGTGGATCTTCGCCCAAGTCGAAGATCATGGAATCCCAATTTGCAGCAGCCACGTTAGCCCCAAACTTCTCGAGGCACTTTCCTCTAAAGTACGCACGCGTACGCTCAGGCGGCTCATAAACTGCACGGTTCACCTGATCAGTATCGAAGAGCTCTTGTGCCTTCAACTTATAGAACAATGATTTTTCAAATCTTATGTCGTGATATTGCAGATCGATGGCGGCTAATTTGGGGTCATCAAAGTCGAGGCCGTGACGATCTGCATATCCATCCACCAATCTTTTTTTCGCTACCCAATCAAGGCGATCGCTCAAGAGGTCGGGAGTGCTTTCGAGAAGGCCTAAGACAACCTCCCACTGCTTTATCAACTCTCGAGCTTCCTCTTCGTCACCCAAGGAATCCAGCGACTCTCTGGCAGCATACTTATTAGCGGCCTCGAGGTATCGATATTGCAATTCAATCGCCGTAATACTTTGACGACTCTCAAGTGGAAGTGACTTGCTAAGCGTTAGGTCGTACGAGACCTTTCTAAGCGCGGCAACAGGATTAGACAGTTTCAGATCGATTCCATCGAGGTACCCGTCCTCTATCATCGCTAACACCAGAGCGGTCGTTCCAACTTTAATCCAAGTCGCAAATTGTGACATATTCGCGTCACCGATGATCACGTGTAGACGACGGTACTTCGAAGCATCCGCGTGCGGTTCATCACGCGTATTTACGATCGGACGCTTTAAAGTTGTCTCGAGGCCAACCTCTTCTTCAAAAAAGTCGGCGCGCTGACTTAGCTGGAAAGGAACCTCTTCCTTCGCCACATAGTTCATCTCCGTGCCAACCTTGCCAGCGCCGGTAAAGATTTGCCGCGTTACAAAAAATGGCGTTATCTGCTCTACAATTTTTGAAAACGGAACAGCCCGATCCATCAGATAATTCTCATGGCACCCGTAAGAGTTTCCCTTTCGATCGGAGTTATTCTTGTAGACCACAATCGATTGGCTCGCAGGTAGCACCTTTTTTGCGCCAGCCATAGACCTGCGCAATACCTCTTCGCCAGCTAAGTCGTAAAGGACGGCCTCCATCGGCGTGTAGCACTCAGGAGACGAGTACTCAGGATGTGCATGATCAACGTAGTAACGGGCGCCGTTTGTCAACACTGTGTTTACAAGGTGAGTTTCAACCTCTGGAGGAAGTTGAAACTCCCTCCGAAACCCCCTTGCGTCGACCATAGGGGACTCATCAACGAAGTCCCACCCAACCTTCTTCGCAAGTAGCGCAAGATAAGAGTTGACAAGCATCGACGAAGAGGTAATCGGATTAGGATCGACGGCTCCGACCGTTGATATTCCGTACTCTGTTTCGATACCGCATATCTTCTTTACTGCCACTTAATCAACACCATTCTCGAAGCAAACGCACCATTTCGCTAGAGGTACTGTCCAGTACCCACCTTTTCAATTGACCGACCACCTTTAGCTTCCTTGCCCTCTGCAACCAAGGTTCGAACGTATACAATTCGCTCGCCCTTCTTGCCTGATATCTTGGCCCAATCGTCTGGATTTGTTGTATTGGGGAGATCTTCGTGCTCTTTGTACTCTTTGGCAATCGAGTAAATAAGATCTTCGGTGTTTATACCGCCTCCGTTACCCGCGATTGCACGCTTGATGGCCCTCTTCTTGGCACGTCGAACGATATTTTCTATCATCGCTCCAGACGAAAAGTCCTTGTAGAAGAGAATCTCCTTATCGCCGTTTTGATATGTAACTTCTAGGAACCGATTCTCATCGTCGGTTCTGTACATCTCTCTCACGGTCGTTTCAATCATCGCCCTAACGGCCTTTTCACGATCTCCACCACCCAATTCATCGATCTCGTGTTGATCGATTGGAAGATCACTAGTGAGGTAGCGAGCAAATATCTGCGCCGCTGAACTTTCATTCGGCCTTTCAATCTTGATCTTCACGTCAAGTCGACCAGGCCGTAAAATTGCGGGGTCGATCAAATCTTCACGGTTGGATGCACCGATGACGATAACGTTCCTAAGAGTTTCGACGCCATCAATCTCTGCGAGAAGCTGCGGTACAATCGTCGATTCCATATCTGAAGAGATTCCAGTACCGCGGGTTCTAAATAGCGAATCCATTTCATCGAAGAAGACAATCACTGGATTTCCCTCTTCGGACTTTTCGCGCGCCCGCTGAAATATCAACCTGATCTGACGCTCGGTCTCACCGACGTACTTATTGAGCAGCTCTGGCCCCTTGATGTTCATGAAGTAGCTGCGACCAGTTGCTTCGCCCTTCAGGGAAGCTACCTTCTTGGCCAAAGAATTTGCCACTGCCTTCGCGATCAAAGTCTTGCCGCAACCGGGAGGACCATAAAGAAGAATGCCCTTTGGTGCAGGTAGGCGATACTCCAAGAAGAGATCCCTATGAAGAAATGGGAGTTCTACAGCGTCAGTTATCTCTTCTATCTGGGTATCAAGTCCACCGACATCTTCGTAGGAGACGTCTGGAACCTCTTCAAGAACTAACTCTTCAACCTCGGGGCGAGGCAGTTTTTCAAGAAGTAGGTTACTACGAACATCAAAAAGGGCTGAATCGCCACTTCGTAACTTGGTCCCCTTCAACGAACCTGAGATTCCAACGACCCTCTCTTCGTCGGCACGTGATGAGATAAGGACTCTCTCTCCATCATCGAGAACATCCTTGATCGTTACGACTTCTCCAATGCGTTCAGAAGTTCGGGCGAGAATGACGGCGTATGATTCATTTAAGACAACTTCTTGACCTGGATCAAGATCCCCCAAGTCGATTTCCGGGTGAATGCTTACTCGCATCTTCCGCCCGGACGTATTGATGTCCACCGTTCCGTCTTCGTTCGTAGCAAGTACGACACCATAGGCAGAAGGAGGTTGTGTAAGTTTCTCTACTTCTTCTCTCAAGTTTGCTATGTGCTCACGCGCTTGCTGCAAAGTGACGGTAAGTTTTTCATTTCGAATCTGCGACTGCGAGAGAGCTCCATTTATTTCGAGAAGCTTTTCTTCAAGAGCACGAACTCTTAGGGGGGAGTCGGCTAACCGCTTACGCAACTCACTAACTTGCTCTTTCAGAAGCTCGATCGTCTCGACGTCGTTTGTCACCCGCTGATCAAGCTCTTCGTTGGCATCATCATCATTACTCAAAGCGACCACCTCCAAACTTTACGCTACACCCTATTTACCAATATCTAGCACCGTAGGGCTACCCAAATTATCAAGTAATTAATAATCATCTTTACTCAATTGGCAATTGATCAGGACGTTAAAAAGTACCTCAGAACTGCGAGGTCGAACCTATCAACGAATAGAGCATCGCACCTCCTATAGGCTCAAACTCGCCCCCACTCACCAAACGTAACAATATGTTCGCGAGTCCAAACAGAGGGGAGAAGTCACTGTCGCCGAAAGGTTGAGCATTGAAGCCTTGACCCTCTTAGTATCAATTATCGTCGCGAATTGACCATTCCTTGAAGATTACGACATCTCGATACACTATCGTTCGAGCCCGCTGACCCAATTACGAAAAAATATGCGATGTACCAAGTCCTTGTGATCAACGTTGAAAGGTTAAAAGCCTCTTGGAGCATCTAGATTGTATCTGTACGATACGTTTCGCAGTTATCTGCGGTTTGGTTCTGGTGGTAGTGGGACGATAAAGTTCGCCACATCGCAGTACAAAACCAATGACTAGCGATATGAGCGAGAAAAGGCAGTGTCTCAATGAAGGTTTGGATCGACCAAGACCTATGCACCGGCGACGGGCTCTGTGAAGAGATCTGTCCACCAGTATTTACGCTTCAAGAAGATGGGCTAGCCTACGTCAAAGACGGAGGATCGGTATTCAATAGCCCAGGTGGCTCACAACAGATGGCTTCAGTTCCAACCGAACTAGAAAGCGCTGTCATTGAGGCATCCGAGGAGTGCCCGGGCGAATGTATCTTCGTCGAAGAGGCGTAAAAACAAAACGTAGATCTATTTGATCGCCGTGAGTATAGGCCCCCTGAATTCGTTTTTAGAAACGTGATTCTAGGGGCCCTCTACTTTAAGGCTCTCCTAACCATCATGTGGGCCACCAAGACCCCATAATCGATAAGTAAGCCTGTGCGATAAGAACTCTTGAGTCTTTAAGAACATTGAATGAATCGTGCACGGTTCGTGACCCCTAAATTTAAAGTTACTAAGTTGGCAAATTTAGGAGACTTGACCGTGCGCGCCAACTCTCTAGTCAAGCAGTTGCTTGACGTTAAAGATGCCATTGTCAAAGACAATTCAAACCCATAAAGATGGAATTACGGCTGCTGTTGAACTTGGTGTCTCCATGATTTCGATAAAGAACGTCTCCAAAACCTTCGTATCTCATCAACTCAAAGACTCTGCCCAAAAAGAGATCTACTCGATTCTTGGAGTAGGAGATACCCTAGCTCGAACCAAGAATGTAATTGCTCAACTGTAGTGCCCAAATCTTGACACCAATATGGTCATGAAATGGGCTTTCATGGTTTGGTTGCCGCAACTTGGGCTAGCGTTTGAGCGCGTTATCAGGATGCCCACAAGTCCGCAGAACGAGTGTGTCTGGCTCGTGGAAGAGAAATGTAAGCCGTAAATCGCGGCTAGCACTAGCTTCCCAAACTTCTTCACGACTCCGCATCTTTTTGACACGAAGACTTGGATAGCGCAGATCACTCTCCATGCGAACCAGCGCCCGCTTTATTGCCTTTTGTTAAATGTGGGTGAGTGATTTGTAATCATGTTGAAACTGGTCGGTGAAGTGGATGGTGTACACAACTTCGAACGGTCAAGATCGTCAACAGACTCGAGGCGATGTATACGCCCGGAGCGAATATCTTCGTCGGCATGGCGATCTCGCTCCTGCCATTTGTCATTCCAAAAATATGCTTGATCTGGATCGATAATCATGACCTTTTTGGGGCGGAGATGAATGCCCTCTTGATCTCTGCTTACTTCCACGTAATCGCCTTCGACGAGATTAACTTCGTCGCGTAGGGATTTTGGTATGGTTATCTGGCCATGCCTGGTCACTTTACTAAGCGACATGGGACCTCCAGTAGTTACTAAATATTATTTACTAAAATAAAGGTGCCAAAGGGAACTGCCGATTCGTGCTGCAAATGCTACTGGCCATGGAATTGTGACGTGGAAACGGGTCCTAGGTGGTCCTGATCCTAGATAACTGAAGGTCGAGTGCCAGAGATTCCACGTCTGGCAATCCTACGTTACCCGTTTCTATGGAAACAGTTAGCAGAGAAACGTATCAACGAATAGTGTCGTAATAGCGGTCTGGTACGAGAAGGGTGGTTGCGGTAAAACCACTACAGCTATCGGACTAGCCGGGATAGCTTCTAAAGACCGGGGTGTCATTCTGATCGATCTTGATCCGCAAACAAATGCAACTGAGCGGTTACTAGGTGAAGTTCCAAACGGCCCAGGCGCCCTCAAGCTACGAGCGGGGAAGGCACCACTTTCTGAGTGCACCTATGAAGTCGATGGATATTCCCGGTTTCGTGTTGTGCCAGCATCGTAGCGTCTAGTAAAGGTTATTGCTGAAATCGAAGACAATCCGATGCCTCAATTGACTCTTCGTAATGCTCTTGTTGGTGATCGAGAAGCACTCGTGATCATCGACTGTCCACCGGCTTATGGAGAGTTGCCGGTGATGGCCTGACCAGCTGCGACGCTCCACCTCCTTCCATTGAAACCAGCGACTATGGATTTTCAGGCAACCCGCAGCCCCTTGAAACGGGTAGACGCGATACGTACCCAGATGAACCCTGGGCTGATGCTCGCTGGGTTCGTGCATACCCATTTCGACGTCAGGACGAGCGTTGCCGTAGCTACCGAGACCCTTCCCAAGAACACCTATCCGGGTTCTGCCTATCATAAGAATCCCATCGGCTGTCGTCGTTGTGATCGCACCAGGAGCCCACCAGTTACTCGAAGATTACGCCCCATTGTCTCCAGCTACGATTGCCTACCAGACGGCAGCCACCAAGATCGCGCCAGCCGTATGAGTAAAGAACTTGAACTCGACGAGCTATTCGATGGCCGCTCGAAAATGGGTCGTAAACAAGAATTATCCGGCTCCTCTAAAAGCGGACCGGACATGCCCATTCCGGCAGAAGAAGTCACCGTGGAAGCTTTCTCTAAAGAACCAGTTCGACGGACTGGTGACCACCCAAGCCGATAGGGGAGACGTACGTCGACCGCATCAAGCGGGCTGCCTATTACATCGACGCCCTTGATCGGTCGGATGAAATCTGCCACCGTACCGGGATAGCTAAGAGCGAGGTCGTAAGAGAAGGAATCGCACTGTATCTCGAGAAGAAAGACTTCGTTTGAAGCGAACGAAGTATTTAGTCGAAATTTCAGCAAACAATAAAATGCGCTCTCGAAGAACCCAATTGGTCGCAAGTTGTGCAATAGCCAACCGTATCACCTATTGTGCGACTTAGGTTTCTGAACCTTGCGTACTAGTTGTCTCTGACGAATCCAAGAATAGGTGAACATGAATATGGCCGTGGACTTGATATAGCGGGATTTATCCAGCGCTAATGACATGCTGGCTCCGCTGACACTTGATGAACTTCAGTAGGATAGCAGCACGCTTAGCAACGATTTAGCGACAGATGGGGCACTTCTTGCAGGTTGGGTGTTATCATTTTTGTCTCTTCCTGAGACTGCATTAGCTGGTGTTGTCTTTGTGGCGGCTCTGGGGGTCACAGGGATCTTGAGAGCTTCAGCCCGGCTGGTTCATAGGAGAAGGTAGGTAGCCCGTACTGGCGATAGGTGCTTAGCGCTCCTCTGGTGGTCGGGTTCACTAAACGTGGGTCGACCGCTTTGAGGAGCCATAATCTTCGCTACATTAGTACTGGCTTGACTCTGGTTGGAGCCGTTACGGCCGGCCTGTCGCTGGAGTTGCAGCATGGGCAGGGTACGAGTGTCCTACTTTTGTCGGCAATGGCTATTTTGTCCGGCATTATCTTTTTGTATCAAAACAAGCTGCAGGTCTTCGTAGTTCAAACGTTGATTACCGGCTGGTCGGTAATGCTTGCGATAGCTCTCTTGGTTACACGAAATTTTAATAGAATGGGCAACATGGCTTCGGGTTTACTCGTAGCAGGAATGTTGATCCCGGGTTGTTTTGCCCCCTATTACGCATTGCCAATTCGCCGTCGATGATGTACGCAGCTACGGGGTTCGCTTCTTCTGCCAAGCCATCAGAGTATGTGCAATGGCTATTTACGATCGGGGGATGTCTTGGGGGTGCTAGCGCCATTGTTCCATCGGCGCCAGGTCGTCTCGGAAACTCCAGAGCTCCGGGCAACTTCACTTATGGCTGCACCTTCATTGATCATCTTGTCCCCTTCGGCGATCTTCTTCAGCACACGTTCTAGGGTATGCCTTTTGGGCTTCACGATAATTTGCTCCATCTACATTATGGATACAAAGCTCACATTAGTAACGGATCAATCAATTGGGAGCCTTCCAGATCAGCATCATTGTCAATCTGAGAATCTTTGTGGTCGACTACTCGCTAACGGGAAGAAGAATCGAAAAAAGCACCATTGAATGATGGTCAGTTGGGATCAAATAAAACCCACCCAAAACTTTACAGTTTCCTTGCTACAGTAAGGAAACCAGTGTGTGCCACCATTCGGTGCTCAGGTCGAAGAACGTTTTCTGAATAGTGCCATGGACGGACCGAAACCTCGACGGTTTGAGGCATAAAGTAGCGCCACTTAGCCAACGCCGACCGAAACTGCTCTAGCTGTCCAACGCTAGTTTGGTAGGCCATTACAAGACCTCCGCTTTGCAGCACACCCTCCAAGTGATCTACAACGCGCCACGGTTCAGGTAGATCAAGCACGACTCGATCAAAGCACCCTTCAGATATCTCTTCGTACACATCTCGAAGTTCAACTCGATAGCGCTCTAGGCACTCGCTAGGCAAAAACTTCTCCACATTGTTAGTGGCACGATTTTTAAAGTCTTCCCTAATTTCATAACCTACTAAATCAACTCCCGCATTCAGCAACGTCATTGACAAAGCACCCGAGCCAACGCCCGATTCAAGCACCTTCAAACCTGGCCGAATATCTGCCATCATCAATATTTGACCCAAGTCCTTTGGATATATAACCTGGGCGCCCCTTGGCATAAGCTCTATTATCTCCGAGATGGACGGACGCACGACACGAAAGTGCTTTCCCTTGCGAGTCTCAACAAGGTAACCCTCCGAGTTGCCGATTATTTGACCGTGATCGATCATCCCGTTGTGCGTATTTGAACCGGATCCAGCCTTCAGGTTGATTATCTGCCCTCGACGCTTATCATCAAGAACCATAACAACTTCGCCGTCGCGAAAGTGCGCGCCGTTGGGAGTATCCAAAATATACCTCTAATGTGAAAATATTAATCAAACAGCGGGAAAACTGCCCTACGGGCGGCGCTTATTTGAAATCAATACGGATTCTCCGGGCAAAACCTTAACTTTGGTCGACATTGGAGCTGCTCGACCCTTGATCTTCCTATATATAAATAGAGCGATCGAGATATTGCGTACCAAAGGCGAGTAACGCCTTGCAAGCGCCGCCACCTCAAGGCGCCCACCATCGAGCGCCTTTGCACCTATAAAAAACTTCACTAGGCGAAAGCCCTTAGAGGCGAGTAACTTCAACAACGGTACTCCTCTTTCGCCCAAGTCGATATCCGATGTAAAGCGCAACTACGAAAACTACCGCACCCACCGCACTTGCAACAACTGGAATAGCCGGCGCTGCCTTTGATGCCGCTTGTGTTACGCCCTCTTCAATTGCCTCAAACTTCTTAGTTAGATCTTCTTTGGTTATCTTCTTATTAGCCACTCTTATCGACCTACCTACTCAACTCTTTTGCCGAAGCCTTACGAAATGCGCTCTTCAGGGTCAGTCCACCGATGACAAGCAAGAAGAAAAAGACTGCAAAATAGGGAATCCAGCTCAGGTGACCCTTGAACGTAGACCCAGTTTCACCCTGCAAAAGCCTAAGAATAGCAAGAGCTAGTAGAAGTAAACCCAAACTCATTAATATCGTCCCAGCTAGACCAAAGGCTAGGTACCGTCCCAGTTTCTTCGCCGGATCGAGCGTTTCCTGTTTGACATATGCAATGAGAGTCGTCTTCAGGTCTTCGAATGGACTTTTAGTTCCAAAAAAATCCTTTATTGCCACACTGGCTCCTCTTTTAGACGTTCACCGCAGGCCAAGCATCTTTTCATAGAATGCAATGTTCTCGGCGACGATCTCACCCAACATCTCTAGCCTATTTGACGCGAAGCTTTGGTTGAGCATCTTCCGTCGTTGATCAATGGTTAGCGGTGTACGAGCACAAAGCTGCCAAAGGCGCTTGACCGGATCGTCTGATAGCTCGTTAGCCGAGAAAAGCTCAACATTCCCGCCCATCTCGATCGTTAGGTTTAGAAGATGATTGACGTAAGTCGTCAGATCTCTCAGGCGCTCCGCTTCAGGATGATCGAGGTCAGGAGTCGGCGAAATTAGGGCAACTGGATAAGGGTCATCGGGAAGCCAACTCGATATTGCAACTTTATCTTCAGCAATTACTTCGACGACTCTATCACCGGTCGGGATCAACCCTGAGGTAGAGATTCGTACGCGGATGCCGTACAGGGCCTCGCGCTCGCGTACAGGTACGGTAATCTTTTCGTCGGTAGTGTCGACGATTACGAAGGTACCTTCGTTACGTTCACTGTCGCGAATGAGCTGGTGGTATCGGGGCTCAAAGACTCGTAAAGTCATAGACTCGGTCGGAAGCAGAACTACCTTAATTACAAAGACGCCCGAGGGCATCTCACCTATAAAAGGTACATCGTTGTACATAAGAGCAATCAATCCCTCGGTCGCAAGAAATAGGTTGATCGCGCCGAAGCTACAAACCGTCCACGATCATCGTGAACCCTAGCCTCGACGAATAAGACGCGCTCTCCGCCTGAGACGACTTCGGCGACACAAGTAAGCTTCGAACCAATGAATACTGGCTTCAGAAATGATACAGAAAGATCAGTATTTGACGTAAAAACTTTTCTACCTGCGAACGTTACCGTGGCAGCTCCCATGGCGGAATCGATGAACGCCGAGATAAATCCGCCTTGCATTACATTGGCTGGGTTGGAAAAACGCTCGTGTGCGATCATCTCCCATACCGATTTGCCCGGCGTCGCTTTATCAACACACTCCATGCCAAGGGTCAGGTCGCACGGGGGCGGTACCTGAATCTTCACCTGCGATGCCAAGAAAACTCCTTATTCACTAGATATCGCTCCATCGAGGTTGAGTCTACTTCCACTCGGTGACACCCGAAGGACTATATCGCCAAAGATGTATTCTTCGAGGTCAAGAAATTACTTTGATATCAAAGTAAATTTGCTGTAACCCTTGTACCCTCCACGGAGTCTTTAACAGATAGAGCAATTTATTATCACATCGTAAAGTGGCCATTAGTAAATCTCAGAGTGGCTTTAGGCGCATCTTTTACGAAATTTTTTTCGGCGCCAAGTCACCTTTGTACTGGATACTCTTTGGTAAAAGCCACTAGAAATCTAATCTGAAATAAAAATTAATCTTTTTATGTTAAGTGACCTCTCTAATTTATAAATAGCTACTAACCTAAGATCATGCATCTTTTCCTCAAATCACTCATCGTCGCATTTGTAGTGACGCAGATCGGCATATTCACTACGACGATCTTTCTCCATAGGACAGCGTCGCATAGAGCACTGAAGCTCTCGAAGCCCGTGACTATGGTATTTCGCGTAATAACTTGGATTACAACGGGAATTCGACCAAGGCAATGGGTCGCAGTTCATCGAGTCCATCACGCCTACACCGACGTGCCAGGAGATCCCCACAGTCCGACCATCGAAGGCTTCGCAGCGATTCAATTCGGCAACGTCTACTACTACCGTCGAACCATTAAGATCCCCGGCCTAGTTGAGCGTTACGCAAAAGACCTGGCCCCCGATCGCTTAGATAATGCACTCCTAGATCGTGCGCTACTCGGACTTGGAATCGGTATCGTAATCCTCGTCTTAGTCTTCGGTTGGCAGGTCGCTCTCATTGCATCTCTGCTTCATACCGTTATGTACCTTCTTCTTTCTGGTGCAATCAACGCAATCGGGCACACGTTTGGACGCAAACCGTACGACAACCTCGCCACAAACAACAACTGGCTTGCGCTACTAACTGCCGGTGAAGGTCTGCACAACAACCATCACGCTGCACCTACTTCAGCGAAGCTTGCACTCGGTAAAATGCAACTCGATCCAGCATGGCCAATCATCTCTCTTCTAGTTGCGACGAAGCAGGCCAAGGTTCGCCATAGCGAACCGAAGTTCGTCAATCCCCAACGAATCACCAGAGAAGTAGCTCCAAGCTAAGTAACTAACTACAATCGGAAGACCTACAGACCTCCAACGCGTAAAATTTGATTAGTTTGCCCGCCGAAAAAGTTCCTAGAATGGCGGGGAGAAGATCAAATTGATCGAGTTGGAGGTCTTTCTTATGGCAACTGGCAAAAACGCCCACCTAAATGCGATGGCTGACTTTGGGACGTCACCATGGATAGACAATATTTCGCGAGACTGGCTAGAGGACGGAACCCTAAGTCGTCTGATCGACGAAGGAGTAGTCGGTCTAACTTCCAATCCAACGATTTTCGCGAATGCGATCTCAAAATCCTCAGTATACGACAGCCAGATCAAGGAATTAAAGGCTAAGGGATTTGAAGCGGGTCAAATCGCACTTGAACTAGCCAAAACTGACGTTGCGGCCGCCGCAACCCTCCTCGAACCAGTCTCCAAGAGAACCAGCCATCTTGATGGTTGGGTGTCACTTGAAGTTGACCCATTTCTAGCCTTCGACTCTGACGCCACAATCAAGGCAGCACGCGAGATAAGCCAAGAACTCGTTGTTGAGGGTGGCCATAACAATGTGATGGTCAAAATACCAGCCACAAAAGCCGGACTTGGACCGATCGAGGAAGCCATTGCAGCTGGTATCAGCGTCAACGTCACACTCATCTTCTCAATTGAAAGGTACCGCGAGGTGTACGAGGCCTTTCTAAAGGGAGCCGAACGCGGACTCGAAGCTGGCGTCGACTACAGCCACCATAGATCAGTTGCGTCTTTCTTTGTGAGCCGACTCGATACAGCTGTCGATCCCCTTCTAAAAGATCATCCCGAGCTCCAAGGGAAGGTTGCCGTCGCCCAGTCAAAGCTGGCTTATCAAACCTTCCTCGAAGTCGCAGGGAGTGATAGATCTCAGCGACTTATTGAAGCTGGGATAGCTCCACAAAGGCCGCTCTGGGCATCCACCTCATCTAAGAACCCAAACTATCCTGACTTGGTCTACGTCGACAACCTGATCGGCCCCAACACCGTAAATACGATGCCACTAGCGACAATGGAGGCCGTCATGGATCATGGAGCTGCGCGAAAGAATTCGATACTCGAAGGCGTGGACGAGGCAAGAGAGCTAATTGAGATCAACCTTGGGAAGGCCGGAGTTGACCTCAGTGGCGTCACGGCAGATCTCGAGAGCCAAGGTGTGAGTTCATTTTCGGCATCATGGAAGCAACTTCTGGATGAAATCGACAAAAAGGCAATCTAAAAAATTGCAAATTCCGCTGAGTTTCATCTAAAAACTCTCAAATTAAGGTCAAATTAATCCGATACAACCTTCAGTCACCTTCTTAAATGATTGAAGGTTGTTGAATATCGAGGGATTTAATGACCATAAGCGCCGACGAGACTAGAGCACAATTCAATAGAGAAGAACTGAAAGATACACTCCTTCACGATATAGACCTAGTCGATCGAGTTATCGACATCATTGAAGGGTCCGCAAAGATTGCGGTTGCGGCGCGTGACTTTGCGAAACGACTAGACAACACTTCAGCCGAAACTTCGACGATCGCCGCCTCTATTGAAGAGATGTCCGCGACAGCCAAAGAGATCTCGTCCAATGCACAAATTGCGTCCGAAGTCGCTGAGACGTCACGTTCCAACTCCCAAGAGGGCTCAGATGTCCTCGAACGCCTCTTCGCCCAACTTAGTGAGATGGAGCAGGCTGTAGCTTCTATCTCACATTCCATTGAAGAGTTCGTATCAGAGACCAAGATCATCACCAAGCTGACCGAAAGCGTCACAGACATCGCCGACCAAACTAATCTTTTAGCGCTAAACGCGGCAATAGAGTCAGCGCGAGCAGGCGTCCACGGCAAGGGATTTGCTGTTGTAGCTGAGCAAGTTCGTAACCTCGCCGACCGTACCCGCGATATGGCTAAGCAAATTGCCGAGAGTGCGACATCAATCAACTCCAAGAGTGAATTAGTGCGAAGAGTAGCTATCCAAGGAAAAGAGATGGCTTCTGCGAGCACCAAACACGTTGAAGAGGCGATATCGGTAATGAGCCTGGCCGAACACGCATCCATTGAGACCAAAGAGCGAATCCTTCAAATTGCAACCGGCGCAGAAGAACAGAGCGTAACTTCAACTGAGATGGCCAACAACGTGTCAAATGTCGACGGAGAACTCCTAAAGATCAGGAGAAACTTCGCGACAATAACTGACGGGGTTATAAAGCTTACGGAGAAGGGCCACTCTATTGCGGTAGATCTCACTAGCGAATCCAGCGACATTGAAGTCATCACAATCGCAAAGGCCGATCATCTAATGTGGGTGCAGCAAGTAATGTCCATAGCTGCGCTACCCGTCGAGGACATAGACGATAAAAATGTTGCAAATGAAGAGAGTTGCCGACTCGGTCGTTGGATTAATTCGGTCGGCTACGAAAAATACTTCGACCTCGTGGCCTTTACAGCCCTCGTCGACGCCCACAACGAAGTACATCGAACTGGAGCTGGCGTAATTCGAGCGGCGTTGACTAAAAACAATGAGAAGGTCGCCAAGCTAAGCGATAATCTATTCGAGAATTCCAGTTCAGTCATGTCATTGCTTGAAGATCTTCGCTTCGCGATTATCTCATCGCAACTCGACTTGATGGACTGAAACTAGGGTCGTTTCATCGTTCAAAATCAATGCATTTACGTGATAGAAGTTAACTACATCGACCATTTAATTTTCATGTAGCCTAACAATCGTAGATTGCGATGGAGGGCAAATGGCGATAGACCTCGTAACAAGAATCCTTGAACACGACTCGACTATTTGGGGAGCAAAGAGCGTTGCACCCAACCGAATTGGATGGATCGATCTAGTAAACCGAACTAGCGAGTACGTCTCAGAACTTACAAAGTGGGCTGAGAGCATCGACCAAAGCCACATTGTCGTGCTTGGAATGGGAGGAAGCTCTCTTGGACCGCGCCTATTTGCTGACTTGACGAATAATTTGAAGATCGCAACGCGAAAACTATCCGTTGTCGACTCGACTGATCCTAGGTCTCTCGAAGAGATCTCAATTACCGACACCGCATTCATCGTTTCGTCAAAATCTGGAACTACCGTTGAGTCAGATTCATACTTCAAGTTCTTCTACAGCCGCATCAAGGATCCAAAACGCTTTATCGTCATCACTGATGAAGGCACCGTTCTCGACCAAGAAGCACGCGAATTAGGGGTAGCACGCGTCTTCAATACACCCGAAAATGTAGGGGGCAGGTTCTCTGTCTTCACGGAATTCGGGCTAGTGCCCGCCGTATTAGCTGGTATCGACGTCGAACAGCTTCTAACTAATGCCAAAGCCTCAAACCTCGACCACTACGTCAACTTTGGCCTCTCCCTTGGAGAGGCTGCGAGTGACGAAAATCGCTTTGCACAATTTCCATATGGTGACCGTTCCCGTAGGTCAATCGCCATGTGGACGGAACAGATTCTCGCCGAAAGCACCGGTAAAGAGAAGAAGGGCGTCATCCCCATCACACCCACTCTCGAAGATAGCGGATACCGCTCAACGATCACCGAGATAGACTTTAATGATCTTTCCTCGGTGGCTAAACATCTCTATGGAATGCAATTTGCTACTGCTGCGGCTGGATACGCTCTTGGAATCGATCCATTCAACGAGCCAGACGTTGGTGTTTCGAAAGAGATCACACGGAGAGTACTAGCCGGTGAAAAGTTTGATCCAACGTTGAACCGTCTTGAGCTAGATGAATTAGAGGGATACATCGCCGATAAAAGAGACGAAGGAAAGTACTTCTCTATCTCGGCCTACCAACCCCTTTCGTTTGAAGACGAGCTCTATCTATTGCGCGACCGACTTGCAGAGGTATCTGGGCCATCTCCAGTCGCCGCCGGCCTTGCCCCTCGCCATCTTCATTCAACTGGACAGCTCCACAAAGGTGGCCCTGCGAACTTGGAACTCATCCAAATCGTATCCTCGAACTATGGACCTAAAGTGGAAATTCCAGGTCGTAACAGCGACTTTGGATCCCTCATTCGAGCACAGGCTGACGGCGATGCTATCGCCTGTCAAGATAGAGGTCAAAAGGTAAGCCGAATCTATGTGTGATCTACTATGACAAAATCCAAAGTCACTATCACCGACGATATTCCGAAGACGCTCGCAGACGAGTTGCTCAAATATTCGAAGACAAAAGAAGAATTCACCTTCCTAGCCACCGGTGGCAATCAAGCGATCGACTGCTACCCCAACCTCAAAGAGACCTTCCAAGTCGAAGCGACCCAAGGGCGGTTAGTGGTTGGAGATGAACGCCTCGTACCGCTCACATCGTCATGGTCCAACACCTCAATGTTGTTTGATCAATTCGAAAGTACGGGGGGAGGACTACAGATTTCATCACCGATCCTTCCCTTTGAAGCCGAACTTAGAGCAATCGAAGAGATCATGGCAAACGAAGGGACGGATCTAGCGTACAAACGAGCTTCAATATTGGAGAACTACTCTGGCCTATTGCGGCAAGTTGTAGCGAACTTCGATCGCATAATATCCAAGTCGCCAAAGGCCACCTTCGTACATCTCGGCCTCGGACCTGATGGCCACGTAGCATCACTCTTCCCAAACTGTGACGATTTAGATATAACGGGGAAATTTTCCCAAATCTCTTTGGATCTAGACCAAAACAACAAAATGCTTCGCACATCCGTAACATTTGACATGATCAACTCAGCGGACATCGTAGTGGTTAGTACCGTAGGGTACGAAAAGGGAAAATTGATTGCGAGGGCCCTCGATCAGGATCCAGCCATTCCCTTATCGAAGCTATCGCCGCGTGAACTCGTATTCTTAGTCGATCCAAATGCGGGAGAAGCCATCTACGGGAGGTAATCGATGCAATGTTGGCCGCGGGCTATCGACATTACTACCATCGTGATGGTAATTTCGATCTATGATCTAAGGTCTAGCGTTGACGAGTACAGCAGGTAGTTTTGACAAGCGATTCAAGATTTAAATCAAAGACGCCTCGGTCGTCGTTTTATTCGGACGAGATAGCGTCTCTCGTCGAAAAGATCGCACCCAAAAAGAATAGAGACCTGATATTTCAGGTCTTAAATGCCGCGGTAAATCTTGCGAGCGACGATACTGACCGGTTAGATCTCAAGATCGTTTCTAGCGCACTCATAGAATTGAACGACGCCTTCTCAACCTTTGCTCCTTACCGAAGCGTTCGAAAGTTGACGATATTTGGATCTGCAAGGACAAAAGAGGACGACCCAAACTATCGATTAACCGCAGAGATCGCTAAGCGCATAGCCAGCGAAGACTGGATGGTAATTACCGGCGCTGGACCAGGAATCATGGCTGCTGGAATCGAAGGTGCGGGACGGGATCGCTCTTTTGGTGTAAATATAAAGCTGCCCTTTGAAAGTAGCGCCAATCTTTTCATTGCACAAGATCCAAAGTTGGTCGAGATGAAGTACTTCTTCACTCGAAAGCTTATCTTCATGAAAGAGTCGGACGCCTTTGTAGTCATGCCAGGAGGATTTGGTACTCTCGATGAGGCATTCGAACTCTTAACTCTGGTTCAAACGGGCAAAGCTCAGCCTGCACCAATCGTCTTTTTAGAGGCCAGAGGCGAAGAGTATTGGCAGCGATGGCTCGAATACGTCGAAGCAGAATTATTTGGACGTGGCATGGTCTCTCCGCAAGATCGATCCTTATTTCGCATTACGGACGACGTCGATGACGCCATAGAGGAGATCCTAACTTTCTATCGAAATTACCACTCGATGAGATGGGTCGGAAACCTACTAATAATCCGAATGAAGAAGGCACCGAATCCCGAGGAGCTCGATCAAATAAATCGCGATTTTGGGGTTCTCTGTCAGAGCGGCACAATCGAAGCCATTCCAATTACCGGCACCGAAAAGGGCGAAAAAGATGCCGTTGAAATGGAGAGAATAGCACTTCGCTTCGATCGATCGTCGCACGGACTTCTTCGCCAGTTGATTGACCGCCTCAACCGACTGTCAAGCATTAGCCAATAATTACCGATACATAATACTGTGAAGACTTGCGCAGCATGTGGATTACCAGCCCCAGACGAATCATTGGCATGCGCATTTTGCGGACAACTATACGCCCACCCTACAAACTTTTCGCTAGTGCCGACGCAAACGAGCTTTAGTTGGATCGCCGGCGAAACTGAATTGGCAGAGGCAAGAATCGAAGATGGTATCTGGCGCCTTTACTCGCAAAATAGCGAAAAGCCAATTATCTCGCTTCTCGCCATTCGTCGCGAAAACAAATTTACAGCAGCACTTCTCGATCGTGATCTCGCACGGGTAGCAAACGTCGTCGTACGTATTAGAGATCCAAAATTAGAACTAAATAACGATAGGGTCGCTGCAAATAGGTTTGTCGCAGTTGTGAACGACGAACTACGAACTGTACTCGTAATACACGGAGATGGGCCTACTGGATTCCACTTTGTAAATCGTCTTGGCGACGTCGTAGCATTAGCTTCCCCCAGAGAAGGGTTTGCCCTGTCTGGCTTTGACGCACTTATTACTGGTGGCAGCTACGAATTTCGCCCCCTCGAGCTCTTTTCGATATTGCTCTCCATAATGCTCGCTCAGCTCTCGAGTCCGGACGTCGACTTTACTGATATCGACCACCTCTGCATTGACAAGTCAAACGACCTAGAGGGAAGCGGATCCGAAGATATTTAGCGGCTGCCAACATCCCCCTTTACCGAGTGGTAACTTGTTGATTGGGAGGATTCGAAATGGCAACAATGAAGTACGCTCTACCGGTCGAGCAGACCGGATGGAAGGTCGCAGACAACAACGGCGAAGTTCACTTTACGTGGGACTACGATAAGTCGCGAGAAAAACTACTACACCTCTATGAAAAGGGTAAGCGGCGTCAATGGGACGCCCAGGTTCGTATCGATTGGGATCTGGCGGTTGACTTCAGTAATCCCTTGGGAACACCTGACGACGGTGTTCCAATCTATGGTTCAAGAATCTGGGAAAAGATGAACCAAAAGGATCGCGAAGAAGTGAAGTATCACCTCTCCGCATGGCAATTCTCTCAGTTCCTTCACGGCGAACAAGGCGCGCTAATCTGCGCCAGCAAAATCGTACAAAACGTTCCAGATATCGATTCGAAGTACTACGCAGCCACCCAAGTTATGGATGAAGCGCGCCACGTAGAGGTCTACTCGACGTACCTAAAGAAGCTGGGGCTCGCGTACCCAATCAACCCAAGCTTACGGTCCATCCTCGATGATGTTATCAGTGACTCGCGTTGGGACATTACCTATCTAGGGATGCAGGTTCTAATAGAGGGTCTGGCCCTAGCTGCTTTTGGATTGATTAGAAGCTTCTCAACCAATGAACTAGCGACTTCGCTTACAGCTTACGTAATGCAAGATGAAGCACGCCACGTCGCCTTCGGTCGTAACGCCCTAAAGGACTACTACCCCCAGTTGACCGAGGCCGAACGCGAAGAGCGAGAAGAGTTTTGCGCCGAGGCAATCATGATCATGCGGGATCGATTTTTGGGACACGAAGTCTGGGACAACCTCAACGTTGATAGCAAAGAGGCCGTCGACTTTGTCACCAACTCCGAAGGTCAGATAGCATTTCGATCTCTGCTATTTATGAGAATCGTACCTGTTCTTCGCGATATTGGTCTATTTGGCAAGAAGATGCGCGAAACGTTCGAAAAGATCGGCGTAATGGACTTTGCATCGATTGACCTTGATGACGTTATGGCAGAAGATGAAAAGTTTGCCGACGACATCGACAAGAAGAGGATAAGCGACATCGAAGGCGCAATCGCCGCCGCCGAAGACTAATCAAATACTATCCGTTGAAGGAGGAGCTTGGGGACAAGAACCTGTAACCGGCTCCTCGAACGGTCTGAATTAGAGCCTCATGACCGGGGATATTAATCTTCTTCCTAAGGTAGCCCACGTAAACATCCACGATATTCGAGCCTGGATCAAACGAATAGTCCCAAACGTGATTCAATATCTGGATCCTGGACAGAACTTGATTTGGATTCCTCATGAACAATTCAAGAAGTGCCCATTCCCGTTGAGCTAGCTCAATTCGCCGTCCACCGCGGAATGCAACTTTTGCCACTAAGTCAAACGCCACGTCGCCGACTTCTAAAGTAGTGATTGAAGTAGTTTCGTAACTCCGCAAAGCTGCGCGTATACGAGCCAAAAGTTCGTCGAAGGAGAATGGCTTTGTGACATAGTCAGTAGCCCCCGCATTCAAACCCTTGACCTTTTCTGACACCTCATCGCGAGCAGTCAGAATGATCACGGGCTTATTGAACTTTTCACTTCGCCAGTGGGCAAGAACTGCCTTACCATCCTTGCCTGGCAACCCAAGATCAAGCAAAACGAGATCTACATCATCTCTCATCAACGGCACTACTGACATGGCAGAGTCACCGTCTTGGATAAGGGTCGTCGCGTATCCTTCGGCTCGCAATCCCCTTGACACAAAACTTGCAATCTTTGGGTCGTCTTCAACAATCACAATATTCATTGAATACTCCTATCTAAAAAATCAACTAAGCGAGGTCTCCGTCGAGGTTAATAACATTCAGCGGGAGCGAAAATGTAAAGCAAGCTCCTCCGTAGCTCGAGCGACGTACGGAGACGTAGCCCTTGTGCGCTCTCGCAACTGCGTCAACTATCGAAAGTCCCAACCCTGCGCCCTTCTTATAGGGCTGATTCCCTCGTTCAAATCTACGAAAAATCTCCTCTTCCTTGCCCTTTGGAACACCTGGACCCGAGTCTGAAATCGATATCTCCAAGAGATCGCGGTTTGCGAAACCGGAAATTTCAATCACATCGCCGTCGTCTGTAACCTTCGTTGCATTTTCTATAAGGTTGAGAAGTGCCCCTCTAACCCGTCCTGCATCTAGATTTACGACGATGTCGGGAGGTTCAACGTACCTCCAGTCGCGATCGGCGATCACAACTGAAGAGGTGAAGATGTCTGCCAAAAATGCGCGAAGTGCGACGGGTTCAGGATTGATGAAATCCCTCTCAAGGGTGCGACCTAGCAAAAGGAGTTGATCTATCAAATGGCTCATGAACACGATCTCTTCTTTTGCAGCCTCGAAGCTCTCCAGGTTGTCGGCAGAAAGTGACTCGCCACTTCGCTCGATCAGCTCTAGGTTACCCTTCATAATCGTGAGGGGGGTTTTAAGCTGATGCGACACGTCTGACAAAAGGCGCTTTTGTGAATCCATAATCTCTTCAAGGCGATTAAGCATATTGTCGAAGGTATGAGCTAGTAGGCCGACTTCGTCAGTGGCTCCCTTGTACTCAATTCTCGTGGCAGTATCCCCATCCGAGATCGCGATTGCTGCTGTAGTTATACGACCGACTGTATTGAGAACACGTCTAAGTAGAAAATAACCACTGCCCATCGTAAATGCGAGTGCGACTCCGGCTTCGAAGAGCACCAGGACCACCATTTGATGATATTGCTGCACTTGAGAGACGAGGTCGCTGGTCGCTACCATCACTCCGACCACCTTGCCGGAGATTATGATCGGAGCTGCGACTCCAAGATACGGAGTATTTCCGATCCTAAATTGACTCTCCACCGTCGCGGGCGGCGGATTCGATATCCAATCTTGAACCACCTGCGATCTAACGACCGTCTGAGATCCATTCGAGCCCAAAATTGGATCGCCAGCGATGGATATAGCAATTGCACCCTGGCTCGTTATTCGGTGATCACGTATGTAGCGCTCCGTCGCAGAGAAGAGATTTGCAGAAGTTGTACCCTGAATCGACCTTTGGAACTCGTAAATCTCATCGACCAATACCGTACGGGTTACACCAATGAGCTTTGATTCGAACGTCTTAGAAATCTGAATAACCACTAATCCCAGTACGGCGGCTGTTACCACAAAGAGGGCCGCCACTAACCTCGGAACTGTTCCAATCCGCAAGCGTGACGACTTTGGAGATAGGTCGGAGAAGGCCATTGAGCTCGTAGAGCTTTTGGTAATTGTTAAATCCTGGCCTCTTTGGCGCCGTATCGAGGGGGCCTCAAGCGCCTTAGAACTTTTCATTCCTTGGCTACGCTTCTCTCTTGGGACTATGGCCATCTATCGCCTATGGTCTAATCTAGTCTGCAATCGGAGAGATCGTCCTAGTTATCGCCATTGACGGCCTTAGTCGACACCACTGGCGAGGCAGCGTTATCGCCTTCGGTAGTCGGGACAATAACTGCCGTTGTTGTTGTAGTTGACCCTCCGTCATGACCACCATCCTTGCCAGGATTAGAAGCTTGAGTAGTGACGGTTGCGGTGGTACTCGTCGTTTGCCTTGAGGATTCGCCGTTATCCACAATTGAGTCCACAGATGACTGAGATTGATCCGCTTCACTACTTGAAATCTCAGAGGGCGTCGATGAAGCATTTTCATAGGCAAAGACCTTTGAGGTAGTCGGTACAATCTCAAGAGCAGAGGTCTTTACAGGAGGCAGAGCAACGGTCGAAGAGGTTGCAACTGTTGCGGCACTAATTGATGTCGACGTTGACGTCGACGTTGATGCAGCCAAAGTTGATGTCGTAGCCATAGTTGTCGACGATGGGGCACTTTGGCCCGATGGAGATATCAGGATTGCTTGCGGTAGCCGACTTCCTCCACCAAATACTCCGAAGTTCATAAATGATGCAACGACAGCGCCGCCGACGATGGCCGGTGCTACAAATGAAATTACCCGAAGAGCCTTTGGCGACGAGAATCTTCTTACCTTGATCGGACTCGCATCTAATTCAAATTCTTCACTCATCGTCCGTTACCATCCCTACGACAACTAAACATCACCGCTACTCGAAATCATGGTCAAACCCTTGGGCAATCTTCGCCTCAAGCACAAACTGCAAAATCAAGCGGCTATGAAAACTCTTACTTCCATCTTTGTACTACAAAAGCGAAAGTTCATGAAAAAAACATGAGATTTCCCTCATTTAAGTTCGTTACCTCGGAGGGGGCGACTTCTATCGAATAAAGAAATCCTCTTTGCGTGTCGATAACCTTTTCCATGGAAGGGACAAGGATCCCAAGATCAAAATGGAGGCATAAAAGCGACGACGGTTTCACGGTCGTCGGTGTACTTATCGCTGCTTCGATTCTGGTTGTTGCCCTGATTCCTGCAAGTCAACTACTCGAAAAAACCTTAGGGGTATCTGCTAGCAATCGATCCCGAGCCATTGCGGCATCGATAGCAACGTCCGTACTAGAACTCGATCGAGCATTGGGAGCGTCTAACTTTTCCAAGTTCGTAAGCGCCAACCTTGGAACGACTTCAACAACCCAAGTAGTAAATGGCTCAACGTATACCGTGACGACCTTAGTTTCGTGGTCATCAGGTACCTTTTCTTCGGGGAGTTGTGGCACTACATCATCAAAGACCTATAATCAACCCGTCGTTGAGGTTGGCGTAACCGTCTCTTGGACGGGAAGCCTACCGAGCCCACCTCAGTACTCGAGTGAGATCCTCACTCCCCCCGTTGGAGCGTACTCAAGCACCTCTGGAAATATCTCAATTGGTATATTCAATGCCCTTGGAGGCGGTTCGGCTGGCGTTTCCGTGGTTGCAACGAGTGGAACATCAACGACAACAGCAGTAACCGACCAGAATGGTTGCGCTTTTTTTCCATTTTTGCCCGTTGGTACCTATTCAATCTCGCTCCCGTCGAGCCTAAATCCAGGATACGTCGACAATGCTAATAATCCCTCTCCCTCGGCAACCGCAGGAGTCACGCTCGGCAATACCACTTCGTTGCAGTTTCAGTACGACAAGGGAGCGCTCATCTCTCTGAGCGACGCGAACGCACTCCAAGTCGCGTCAAAGTTTGGTCTAACGATCGGAAATAGCGCACTTCCCGTGGGTGGGGCAACAACTTTAAATGGAAGCTCCAACCCCTTCGGTCCAGCGTTTCCATTCTCCTCTGGGTATCAGATTTGGCTCGGATCTTGTTACTCCTTTAGTGGAACCCCTCAGTTTCCACAACTCTCGCAGGTTCCAATAACTACCGTGACCGCGGGCGGAACGACTTCAACTACACCGACCTACACCAACGGTACATTTACCGCAACGACATCGGGGCTACCAGCATCTGGTTATACGGTCGATGCAGTGCCGGTTGCCGACGCATCTGGAACATCTTGTGCGAACTCTATACCAGTTGCTATCGGTGTTACCGACGGAAGTGGAACACTACAGGCTCCGATTCCGGTGGGATACTTTGAATTCCAACTCATAGGGACATCAGGTTCGGTGGTCTCAACCACTGCACCAATGGCATCGAATGGAGGTGCAGCTTCATATGCAGTTGGTAACTAAATCCTTGAAGGGTGGAATCGCACAACTATGGACCGCACCAAAGTTCAAAATCCATAATTACATCTCCCATAAGGTCGGAGACAGTTTCAACGACGACGGACTTACGCTGGTCGAACTCTTAGTGGCCTCTGCGCTGTTTTCGTTCATTTTGGTTATGACATTGAACCTGGTAAACACCTTCGAAGTCTCTCGCGCAAATATCTCCGCACGCTCGAATAACACCGCCTCGGCGATGACGGCTATGAGTGAGATTACAAAAAATCTACGAAACGCAGTAAATCTTTCATCGTCTGCCACTCCCCTAACCTTCGCTGCGCCATATGAGATTCGGTTCAGCGCCTTCGACCCTTCCACAAACTCAACAAAATCCCTCGACATCGTTGCAACTTTCCAATCGGGTAGCAGTTGTCCTTGTTCGCTTTACGAAAACGAGACCTCACCGATAACTACGTCGCTCCTACTTGCGAGCAACCTGACGACGAATCAGATCTTCACCTTTGCGAACGGCGTAACGACCGACGGTAAGACTACGGCTTCTGTAGCGGTACCTTCAACGGGAACCACTTCATCTACTATCCTCAGCCAAATAGCCGTGGTAAGCGTAAAACTCAACGTATCCGAGCTAAATACAGCAACATCGGCAACGGTTAGCCAAGCAGTCACGCTTTCAAACGTCATCAACGGAACAAATGCGGCCTTCAGAGTACCGCAGAACTCTGAACTAAAAGACATGCGGGTGGTGGAAGAGTGAAAATTATTCAACGACGACGTCGTTCGCTAAATAGAGGCGTCCGATCTTTCAAGCCAAATGATCGCGGAGAAGCCGCCGTTATCATCGCCGTTATGGCCGTAATGTTACTCGCGGCGATACCACTCGCTACTTACGCAGCCACAACAAATCAGCTTCCACTGACGAGAGGAAATCAAGACCTTCAATCAGCACTTGGAGCCGCGCAGTCGGGTGTAGCTGACTACATCAACCGACTGAACCAAACTGCACTGAACCAGGCAGGGAACTATTGGAAGTATTCGGCCACGAATCCACCGCCGGATGGCAACCAAGCTTTTAACGGCTGGGTCAAGGTACCGGGATCTCCATCTGAGTACTTTCACTACTCAGTTGATACCTCAACTACAGCTTCCACAGGAATCGTAACCCTAACATCCACGGGTCTTCAACTGCATGGAACAGCTAGTCAATACCGGACTTTAAAGGTACAGCTCAGAACTAACGGGTTTCTGGACTACTTGTTGATGACGGACACGATGATGATCGACCCGACTCTCGCGCCTAACTTCACATCATTTTCTTCATCGAGTGCGGCTGCATCTGACTGCGCATATAAGTTCTCGCAGCCCAACGATAATGCAAATGGCGCTACTGAACTTGACTCCGATGATAACCAACAAGATCAATACGCCACTGGTCCGGAGTGGAATCAGTGCTTTTCACTGATCAACTTCTACGTTGGTGGCCAAACATTTAATGGACCAATCATGACCAACGACATGTACTACCTGTCAGGAAATCCGGTATTCAATGCTCGCGTCTATTCGGGATCAGCAACGCAGTCTTCACACTCTTCCCATCCTTACTGGATCGACCCATTGAATGATTACTTTGGATACAACGAAACCACTTCGCCTACCTTCACGCACAGTGGCGATCCAACCTACCAAGCTCCACTAGCTCTACCGACTACCAACTCTGCGTTAAAGTCCGCAGCTCAAGTCGGCGGATGTACGTACTACGGTCCCACCTCAATTACTTTCTCGGGCACTTCAATGACGGTCTACAGCCCAGAAACAACCTCGTCATCGACTAACGCGGGATGCATAGGTACCGGCTCACTAGCACTTCCTGCGAACGGCGTTGCTTACGTGGCCCAAATGCCCTCTTCGATGTCGTGCGCAGTCAACACCAACATCGCGGTTGGTGGAAATAGCTACAGCTGTAGGTCTAGCGAGATAGCGGTACAGGGAAAGATAACTGGACAGGTTACCGTAGGCTCGGACGACAACATAATCATCAGCGGCAACCTCGAATACACAAATTGCGCCTCATCGACATCATCAGACGTGCTCGGTTTAATCGCGCAAAACTTTGTTCAAATATCGTCAAAGTTCGGATCTCTAAATACAACTTCTGACACGTGCTACGGGAAAGCAAGTAACAATCCGGTTGTAATGGCGGCGATCCTTACTCTGAGCCACAGCTTTATGGTCCAAAACTTTTGGAATACTGGGGGAAGGGCGCTTGGCACAATCTACTTGTTAGGTTCTTTGGCCGGCAAGTACGCAGACATTGAAGGTACCTTTTCAGGAAATTCAATTATCGATGGGTATTCCACGACGTACACCTACGACCCGAGATTGGCATATTTAACGCCACCATTTTTCCTGTCACCAGTCAACTCGGCTTGGACAACGACGCTATCGGCGGAAGTTCCAAATCCAACGTCGTTGCCCACTGTTCCATAGACGACTATGAATCTATGATTGTCAGAGAGTTACAATCATCTTTCCAGTATTAGATCCGGAGAAGAGGCCAAAGAAGGCACTCGGGGTATTTTCAAAACCTTTTACAATTGTCTCATCGTACTTCAACTTGCCCTCTTTTATCCAAGGTACGACCTCTTCATAGAAGCCTCTACTGCGGTCCGAGAAGTCAGAGACTATAAATCCTTGTAGGCGGATACGGCGTTGCACAGCCCTAAATAGGTTCCAAGCACCCTGAGATCGCTCTGTTAGGTTGTACTCAGAGATTGAGCCACACAGTGCAAAGCGAGCGAAATCATTGGCGGCCTCGAGCGCAGCAATTAGGTGATCACCGCCTACGTTATCGAAGTAGATATCAATACCATTTGGCGCGGCGTCTAAAAGTTGTCCCTTAATGTCTCCTGCGCGATAGTCTAGGGCCTTGTCAAATCCCAGCTCCTTGAGACGGGCAACCTTAGCCCCTCCACCTGCACTACCTATGACAGTCAGCCCTTTAATTTTGGCCATTTGGCCAACGGCAGAACCTACTGCGCCGGCGGCGCCAGAGACGAAAATCGTCTCTCCACTCTTAGCTTCGGCAATATAGAAAAGACCAGCGTACGCAGTTAATCCAGGCATTCCAAGGATACCGAGGTAGGCAGTTGGCGATATTCCGGTTGAGTCCAACTTCCTGAAGTTGGCGGGGTTCACTACCTGGCTCTCTTGCCAATCAAACATGCCCATCAAGAGGTCTCCTTCGGCGAATCCCTCCGCTCTCGAAGATACGACACGGGCAATTCCACCGCTTAGGATCGGTCCACCGATTGCAAATGGGGGAACATAGCTCTTACCGTCATTCATTCTTCCACGAAGGTAGGGGTCGACTGAGATGTGTACTAACTCAACACCGACTTGACCCGTCGCTACTTCTCCAACCTCAACTTCTTTCATCGCAAAGTTTTCATCAGTGGGAAGTCCTATCGGACGGCTTGCAAGGGTTATCTGACGAGTGATTGGCACGAATTCTCCTAAAGAGACTAGATATGGCATTTCCATACAATTTGACAATTAATGAGCCTACAATTAGCCGAACGGAATAGCTCGGTAAATTGAAATCACCCAACTCGGGTGATTAGCGAGCAACCAATGCCGTATAGTTTCAATCTTCAGAACGAAAAAGGTGGGGATCTCAATGGAGCGAAGCATGTCCGAAGGCATGAAGAGGCAACTCGACACTGCGTCGTATCAAGGACTGGCTACATTTGCGCAACGTCCATTTCTTACCGATCCCGAAGAACTCGATCAATGGATGCCCGATATTGCGGTCGTCGGTGCTCCTTGGGACGACTCAACAACAAACAGACCTGGAGCGCGATTCGGACCACGTGCCCTGAGGGCTCAGGCTTACGGACCAGGGACATATCACATGGACTACGGTATTGAAATCTTCGAAGAATTGGAGGTAGTCGACTACGGCGATGCAATCTGTAGCCACGGAATGTGGGAGGCAAGTCGCCATGCGATCGAGGATCGAGTGCACGACGTAGTCTCAAGAGACATCGTCCCGCTTGTCATAGGAGGAGACCACGCAATTACTTTTCCGAGCGCCACCGCGGTAGCGAGACACTTTGGCTTTGGCGAAATCGGAATGGTCCACTTCGACGCACATGCCGACACTGCAGAGGAGATCGATGGCAACTACGCCAGCCACGGTACTCCAATGCGCCGCCTCATCGAATCGGGAGCCATCAAGGGGGCAAACTTTGTGCAAGTTGGTCTTCGTGGTTATTGGCCGCCAAAAGACGTATTCGATTGGATGGGCGAGCAGGAGATGAAGTGGCACACGATGAACGAGATCTACGAAAGAGGTATCGTTGCGGTCATAGATCAAGCAATCACGGAGGCGAGTGCTTCGCCCAAAGGCATCTACCTGTCGGTCGATATCGACGTGCTTGATCCCGGCTTTGCACCTGGTACCGGTACCCCTGAACCAGGTGGCCTCGCCCCTGTTGATCTCTTACGAGTGGTTAGGCGAATCTGTCGAAATGTCAACGTGGTCGCCGTCGATATAGTTGAGGTTTCACCACCATTTGACCACGCTGACGTCACCATCAACAATGCTCATCGAGTCGCACTTGAGGCAATTGCAGGTATGGCGATGCGGCGCCGGGATCTAAAAGGTTCCGATCTCACTACGGACTAATTCAGCCAGATCAGCAGCGATCACAGCGGGGACGATGTCGTCGATCTCGTCCACTTTAGAGACACCAGATAGAACCATGGCGAAGTCGCACCCTAAGCTCATCGCAAATGCTCCATCGGTATCGATGCGATCTCCAACCATGAATCGAGGAGTTCCTACCATCTTGACCAGCAAGTCAGCGATTGCTTGTCCCGGCTTACCAGCCACGATGGGCTTCGATAGCCCCGCAGTAGCTATCGCCGCCACGATCGATCCGGCACCTGGCAATAGACCCTGAGGAGTAGGGTAAGTTGGGTCTAGGTTGGTAGCGATAAACTTAGCTCCGTTGTGGATCGCCCTGGCAGCCCGAGCGATTTTGGCATAGGTTATCTCGCGATCCCAACCGACCACGACGGCGTCTACCTCCGAGGAGTCCTTAGCTTCAATATTTCGATCTTCAAGCGATGGATAGATCCCGCTCGCACCGACGACATACACTGAAGATCCCTCTTCGAGGAGCGAGGCTGCTGCCATCGACGACGTTACTACTGTCGTCTCTTCTGCCCTAATGGAAAATTTGGATAGCTTCGCTCGGTATTCATCCTGAGTCAAAGATGAATTATTAGTCGCGAAGGTAACGACCACTCCTGCGTCTAGAAGTGCATTTATCGCCTCAACTGAACCTGGAATCGGATCGTCAAGCAACCAAACTACACCGTCGAGATCTATGACCCACCCATTGCCCATCTCTACTCCCCGTCTCTAGCGATAGTTACTTCAGTCCAAACGAAGTTCAACTACTGTAGGCTAGAAGCAGAATGGACCTGAGTCGCTATAGCAGAACCGAATTACCCCCGTTGGGGGATCTTTTACCCTTTCGAGCTACCCGATTCGATACATCAGTAGGTAGCCCCATCCATCTAGTCCAAAGCAACATCGACGAATATCTCGTCGAAGACGAAGAGTTGTCGATCTACATCTATGAGATCTCAAACCGCACTCTAAAGATCCCAGTAAGAATTCGCCTTGTCGCCGTCGCCAAGGAGGCAACTTCTGAAACTGGGACGATTACCCTTTTCGCGGTCGAAGGAGACGTTGCAAGCCTACCTTTCGCAAGTGCGATTGGACCAATTTCGCGAATGGGCGATACGCGAGGGCAACTTCATCGAATCTTTGTAGTTCCATCTCCATCGGTCATCGAACAAGTTGTCTCAGACCTTGCAGCTAAGAGTGCATATATAATCTCAAAAGCTGAAAGTGGTGGTCCCGGTCTCTTCGAGGTTCTCCTATTCGTCTCTGAAGAGGATCTAAACACCCTCTCGGACGTTGGATTTTCAACTAACCAAGAGATGGATAGCAACGATGACGAGCAGGGCAAGGGCTCAGAGGAGCAGGCGGTAATCATCGAGTCCAAACTGCTCTACCATCCCCCTACTATGAGCGATCGCACCGAGAAGCAATAAATCCTGCCACTCTTAGCATAAATCGCCCCGTTAGATCTTAACGTGCAAATTTTGCGCAAGCAGAATGGCGGCGACTACGAGACCAAAGGTTACGATAGCCCGCCTCAGTAGGTCCGCTGGGATCCTCATTGCCGCTTTGGCTCCCATGAGGCCACCCACTACAAATCCAACCGCCATAATCAGTCCATCCAGAATTGCAACGTGTGCAACTAATAAGTAGATCAAATCGCCCGTCGAAGCAATTATGGACGATATCGCGATCTTCAGGGCATTATTGCGCTGGATATCACTGTGATGAAATATCGTTAGGGTTGAAAGAAGGATTATTCCAAGGCCCGCTCCAAAGTATGACCCGTAGATTGAGGCGACGAAGACGAGTATAGCTAGGGTCGACCGTCCCCCTTTTGCAAAGCCGAGATTCTCCAACGTCGAGCTCAAGCGACTTTGATATGCGAGCAGAAGACACGCCATCAGTATCAAAAATGGCACGATTCCTTTAAAGATTGATGAAGGAGTCGTCAAGAGAATGATGGTACCTAGTATCGCTCCTAGGATCGCAAATGGCGCAACATTTCGAAGGTCGCGCCTCTGTTCATTCAACAGACGCCTATATCCAAAGGTTCCACTCAAGTAGCCTGGCAGGGACGCAAGTGAATTGGTAATATTGGCGACAACCGGGCTGTGTCCAACCAAGAGTAGAACCGGATATGAGATCATCGTCCCACCACCAGCGATTGAATTTACAAAACCCGCTCCACCTGCGGCGAACAAGAGGAGCAAGACGCGATCGAGGGTACCTAAGTGCAAAGCTTTACCGACTTCTTAAATGATGTACCAAAAGAATAGGGGTGGAGCGCAATACTTCGCTCCACCCCTATTAGGTCAAAAATCAACAAAAGGGCCCCTAGAAGAACCTTCAGTTAGTTAGCTAGCTAGCTAACTAACTACGCAATAGTAATTGCCTCATCTAGATAGACGTCTTGAATTGCGTTTAGGAGATCGACCCCATCTGCGCGAGGCCGCTGAAAAGCCTTACGACCGGCGATCAGACCGACTCCGCCCGCTCTCTTATTGATAACGGCAGTCCGAACCGCCTCCGCCTTATCCGACGCACCCTTCGCTTCGCCACCAGAGTTGATCAATCCAATACGACCGTTGTAGCAGTTGATAACCTGCCACCTGGTCAGGTCGATTGGATTATCGGTCGTCAGTTTTGAGTAGACAAGAGGATCCGTTCGACCAAAACCAATCTTTACATAACCGCCGTTATTCTCAGGAAGCTTTTGCTTGATGATATCAGCCTGAATAGTCACACCAAGATGATTTGCCTGGCCTGAAAGGTCGGCAGCCAAGTGGTAATCGGCTTCGGCGGTCTTGAAGGCTGGGTTCCTGAGGTAGCACCACAAGATCGTAAACATACCCAAGCGGTGGGCCTCAGCAAACGCCGCAGAAACCTCTTGGATCTGCCGTGTAGAGTTAGGTGCTCCGAAATATACAGTTGCGCCGATGCCAGCAGCACCGAGATCCCAAGCTTGTCGTACTTGACCGAACATGACTTGATCTGGTTCCGCTGGAAGTGAGAGCAACTCATTGTGGTTCATCTTGACGATCATCGGAATACGATGTGCGTACTTCCTCGAAACGATTCCAAGAGCCCCGAGGGTCGTTGTTACGCCCGAACAACCGGCTTCTACGGCTAGTTCTGCGATTTTCATAGGATCGAAGTACTCTGGGGTCTTGGCGAACGAAGAAGCTCCTGAGTGTTCAATACCTTGGTCAACTGGGAGAATTGAGAGATACCCAGTATTTGCCAAACGACCGCCGCCATAGAGCGAACCAAGCGAACGCAGCACCTGAGGCGTCCGATCTGAATAGGCAAAGACGTTGTCAATAACGTCCTTGCCCGAAAGAACCAAAGACTCCTTCGGTACTCCAACGCAAGTGTGGTCGAGAAGATCCTTGGCATCATTACCAAGAAGAGCTTCGATATCTGTCCCCAAAATATTCCTCCTCAAGTACGGTCTTAGACGTAAACCCTATGCAACAAATTAGCGTAGGTCGGCTAGTCGCTCAGCGACATCATAAATACCGGGCTCGGTCATCGCTATCTTCTGAAATAGCTTTCTTGCGTGAACAATATCGCCCACCTTCTCATAGAGATCAGCTAGGACATACCATTGACGAATTTCGATCAAACGAGGTTTACGACGTTCCGTATCCTCAAATCGCGCAAGTAATGCAATAGCCTCAGTGAACTTTTTTTGATCCGCCAAGGATCCTGCAAGCACAATTCGCGCCTCTGCCATAACTTCAGGAGACGGCGACACTTCGCCAACTTCGTCGTAGATCTCTTTGACTTTGTTGTGCCTACCGAGAGCGCGATAGCAGTCAGCAATTACTGGACCCTGGTCGACTGACTTGGTTATAGCCTTCGAAGCCTCAAGATGCTCAAGTGCCAACTTCCATCGACCGAGTCGATAGAAGTTAAGGCCAATGATCTCCAACAACGACTGCGATTGGGGCATCAGCTCTAGCAGTCCGACGAGAAGCTTTTGCGCATCACGATAACGATCTGCCTGATAAGCGCGGACGCCGTCTGGGAACTCTCGCTTAATTCGCGCAACTCTAAACTTAGATAGTCCACGAGGAGTCTCTCTGGCAATAATCTCTTCAACGTTGTAGCCGACGATTCCGCCGCCCGTTTCGCTTCGCTGAGGTCCCTTTGACTTGGGCTTGCCCTTGTCTACCCACTGATCGAGTGGCTGTGGCTCGGTGTACTTCTTCGCTGGAGCATCGGAGGGACTGTAGCTCTTAGCGTCACTGCGAGGAGATACAATGCGTGCACCCTTGCGAGTTAGCGCACCAAACTGACCACTTTGCGAACGATTGGAGGGCGAATTAGCTTCACGTGGGTTTCGTGGAGCTGAAAGACCCCGAGGTCCCTTGCCTTCCCCTGATTGATTCCGTGATGAGTCTCCGCGATATCCACCGCGGTCGTCTCTTTCTTCAAATCGTCGTGGTCTGTCGCCACCTTCACGTTGGGGGCCAAATGAGTCGCGTCGTTCACGACTATCCCCACCAAATTCACCTCTGGGGCGGTCTCTATCGAAGTTGCCTCTACCACCAGATCGTGGACCGCCACCTTGGGAAGAACCTCCGCGGTATCCACCGCGTGATGAGTCTCCGCGATATCCACCGCGGTCGTCTCTTTCTTCAAATCGTCGTGGTCTGTCGCCACCTTCACGTTGGGGGCCAAATGAGTCGCGTCGTTCACGACTATCCCCACCAAATTCACCTCTGGGGCGGTCTCTATCGAAGTTGCCTCTACCACCAGATCGTGGACCGCCACCTTGGGAAGAACCTCCGCGGTATCCACCGCGTGATGAGTCTCCGCGATATCCACCGCGGTCGTCTCTTTCTTCAAATCGTCGTG